>R14__coassemble_84_pt1 | contig 75682 bp, 62 predicted proteins | sample R14__metabat2_high_PE_043 | metagenome-assembled genome bin R14
TTACAAAAAGACAGGGTAACTATACCCAATTTACCTGCATTGGCAGGAGAAAGGATGGATCATGCATTCGATTAATAATTTAGCAGATCTTTTGGAAGCAATAAATGATCTCTATATGCTTTTGGATGGCAAGATTGATTTCGATGCTGAGGGGTGGCCGATTTTTCAGAGAGACCATTTTCTGAGCGAGTGGCCGGATGACATAGTTACATATGTTAACCGAAAAAACAAATTAATCGTTGTCAGAAATAAAACACTTCTTTGCCATTTTGCAAGTGACAGTCAGAACTATAGAAGGTTCCTGAAGATTATGGAGGATATCGCGGAATATCAGAAATATTTAGGTGCGGTATTTCCAGATATAACAGTAACCAAAGACATGGATGCTGAAATGCAGGAACTGGTATTACTTGCAAATCAGCTATATGCTGCGGTGCTTGCGGTCAATGGCATTAAACTTGTTGCCAACACCCGCTGTGGTTCAAAACTGACGCAGAAATATCTTCGCCATATCCCTCGAAATGTAATGTGGGCATCGAGTTTCTTGGGGTGTCATAAGACATCAAACACCTCGGAAACTGCTGAATACATAAATAAAATCTTAGGTCTTATGCCAAGCAAACTTATTATTTACGGGAAGCAGGATCCGGCGGTTAATGACCAACTTGATACCTTGGGAATTAACTATCGTTATTATGAAGACTTTCATCGACGTTGTAAAAAGGAGGCCGTGTAATGGCAGATTATAAATCCGCATATTCAGATATTTCCAAAGACTATATTGAAAATACAGTTCCCTCAAATCCTGTTGATCAGGGACGCTATGATCGAAGCAAAGCCCGTGAAGCAGAACATAATGACACATGGGTGAAGCAAAAAGTGAATCTTAATGAAATTGTTGACCAATTCGTTCCGTCAGTCGAGGACTTCGTGGAGCAGCATTCAGAAGGCGGAGTCAAATATGATTTTGAAGGAGAACGTTATATCGTTAAATGCGATAAGGTTGCCGGATATTTACGCATTTGGGATAAGCAGGCAAAGTCATATTGTCTTTTGGACGGAACACCGAGCAAGGACAATTCACTGACACACTTCAAGATTAAACGAAGGGAGGAAATGTAATATGTGGTTGCGTGTAGCATTAGATAAGGACTCTGTCTACTATAACGAGTCTATCAGCTATTCCTATATTGATGGTCCCAATACCGAAGAATACTATTTTGAGCAAACAGTTGCGGACGCACTTGAAAAAGATGGATTTCTTACAGAAATGTGGGATAAATTAGATGCTCTTTTTGACTGGGGGGATTGTGACTTTTTCCTGCCGGATAAATGTATGGCCTTTAAAACCTGGCTGGAAGCACGTTTGCAAAAAGAGGTTGATCCGGTTATCAGACCTGTATACGAAGTGATGCTTGACTACGCGGAAAAAGCTATTACATATGATACCGGTATTTCCTTTGATTTTTGAGGATAAAAAGATGAAGTCGACGTATAAGCTTCTGAACATTTATCTTGATGGGCAGTCCTTGCCGGCGCAGGCCCCAAAGATATTCGATGTCACAGAGGTGCCAGAGTGCTCGGAACTTGAAGAAGAAATAAATGTTTTCGATTTCCCTGTTTGCCGCCGTAAGATATTCGGGATGAAACTTCTGTCATATCATTCAGAAGCAGATATTCTTAACTTGATAGACAAGCTACCTGACTGTAAGGATCTGGTTATCGCTTTGGATTACAATTCTGCTTCGCAGGCGGCATATAATTTGTTCTTGAAGCGGGTTCTCCAGTTAGCATCTATGATCATGAAACAATATCCGAATATGGTCATAACATTTGTCGGAGATAATACGGACAGAAGTAATATAAAGCGTCTATACCAAACCTGAAGGCGAACCCTGTAATTGTTAAGAGGAAATAACCAATGAGTATCGCAAAAGAATATACAAATCTGATAGCTGAGAGAAAAGCCTGGCAGGGAGACATTGATTATGAGCACAATCCTATCGTTCAGGCTATGATTGGACTGCTTACAAAAGATGTGGATCAGACAGTACAATTCCTTAAGGAAGAATGCAGCAGTGAGCAAATGATATGGCTGAGCGAAATTCTTGATGAAATTATTGAGATAACAAAAAGCAAAAAAATCATAGATGCGTGTTATATTGTTGCTGAAAGATATCCTGAAGCCGCTAAAGAGTACAATATTAAGTTCTTTATTGACAGTGCAGCGGAATATCTTAAGTGATTTCTAAACTTTTTAAAGAGAGGGAACTGAAATTTGATAAGAATTTCGATTCCCTCTTTGTTTTCTGCGACATAGATCTTTTCGACAAGATTTTTGCTCACATTAAGTACTTTTCATTTCAAAGTTATGATGACTGTCAGCGTATACTAAAAAACTATTGACATTTTGTTTCAGGGCAGAGAAAATTATCTCTGCCATATAAAAACAAATACGGCAACACTATACAGAAAGAAAAAATGCCGTTTGCGGCAAAAAATTTCTCTGAATCACTTGAATATTTAAGCGGATTTGATATAATTACGAAGAAAAAATGCCGCACGCGGCAAAAATTCATTGGAGCAGCGTATGAGAATTCAGAGAGATTACTATTTAAATAAACTCATTAACAGGAAGGACAATGGTCTGATCAAGGTTATTACCGGCATCAGAAGATGTGGGAAATCATATCTGCTGTTCGAACTGTATGATGAATATCTGAGAAAGACCGGAGTATCGGAAGATCATATTCTAAAGCTGGCATTGGACGACGCCTCAAATGCCCGCTATCGAAACCCAATGGAATTGGATAAAATTGTGCGGGATTTTATCACCGATAAGACTGCAAAGTATTATATCTTTCTGGATGAAATACAGTTCGTAAAAGAAATAGATAATCCATGGCTGCCGGGCGGTGGTGAAAAAATCGGATTTGTTGATGTCGTTTTGGGTTTGATGAAAATACCAAATGCAGATATCTATATTACCGGCAGCAATTCAAGAATGCTTTCCTCTGACATTGTGACACAATTCCGTGATAAAGGAGACATTGTCCGGGTTTATCCGTTTTCTTACTCTGAGTTTTGCCGTGCGAATGGCGGTGACTCGGAAAACACCTGGAGAGACTACTATACCTATGGCGGCATGCCGAGACTGGCCGCGCTTCCGGACCGGAAATCAAAAATAGATTATCTTGCGAATTTATTTGAAAACACATACATGAAAGATGTGCTGGAACGGTATGGAATCAAAGCGGAAAAAAGTGTGCTTGATACATTAATCCGTTTGATAGCTTCTTCTGTCGGATCGCTATCAAATCCAAAAAAAATTTCGGATACTTTTAAGTCATCAGCGGGTTTGGCCATTAATTCTGTAACGGTAGACAAATACCTTGACTGCTTTATTGATTCTTTTCTGATCAATAAAGTACACAGATATGATGTTAAAGGACGAAAATACATCGGAACGCCAATGAAGTATTATTTTACGGATATCGGGCTTCGAAATGCTCTGCTTGAATTCAGGCAGCAGGAAGAAAATCATATCATGGAAAATATCCTGTATAATGAGCTGTGCATTCGCGGTTACAGTGTGGATGTGGGTATGGTTGAATACAGGCACAGAACAGATGACGGGAAAGATATCCGCACCCAGCTGGAAGTGGATTTTATAGCGAAAAGCGGCGATACGCAGATTTATATTCAGTCTGCCCTTCATGTTGATACACCTGAAAAACGTCAACAGGAGATTCATTCTTTAACCAGAATTCCAAACTCATTTAAAAAAATAGTAGTTGTGAGAGAACCGATTGCTCCGTGGACCGATGAGAACGGCATCTGCTATATCGGAATCAGAGAATTCCTTTGCGGATCGTACCCGGAAATGGAAATGGTTTGAATAGATAAATCAGGATAATTCAGTCGGATTTTTTATGAAGTACAGGATTAAGCTGATTGAAGAGGAATAATTCATCCGTTCAGGTCCTGATTTTAACTTGCAATAAGTTGCAAACCAACCAAATGTCAAAGCGATCAACTGTTATAAGCAGCTGGTCGCTTTTCTTTTGCCTGGGTACTAAAAAACTATTTGACAAGTTGTTTCGGGTGCTGACAGCTTGTACTTTGTGTTCTAAATAGAGAAAAACGAATTCCCGAAAAATGAAAATTATTTATTTTTCGGGAATATATGCTGCCTGAAGAAAATCAGACCCGGCTGATGGACCGACACCTGTTGGATGTTACTTGTTTTTCCTTCGAAAGACTTCCGAAAGGGGTATGTCCTGAGAGGACAGCCAGGCTCCTATCAGCATAAAAAACAGGGCAACAAAATACAGGACGCCGGGTATGCTTCTGAAGATGATCAACGAGAGAAAGGTACCGATAAACGGGGCAACCGCATAGTATGCGCTGGTTCGGGCTGCTCCAAGCTCCCTCTGGGCATACACATAGAAATAGATGCTGAGACCGTAGGCAACGAAGCCCAACAGCAGAACCAAGGGAATACTCCAGAGATATGTGATGCGTTCCCCTGTGACAAATCCAATAATGATGGATCCGGTTCCGGAAAATATTCCTTTGAGAAGAACAATCTGAAGGGGGTCCCTCGAAGAGATCTTACGGGTGCAGTTGTTTTCCAGACCCCAGCAGCATGCGGCAAGCAGCACGAAAAGACTTCCCGACGAAAAGTGCAGGCTTGAGAGGTCTTCAAAAGAGAGCAAAGCACAGGATAGGGTTACAAACAGGATCCCCAGCCATAAGCGAGGAGATATGTGCTCACGAAAGACCATGAGTGCGATCAATGCAGTGGCAACGATCTCAAAATTATTAAGCAGTGACGCATTTGCTGCAGAGGTACGTGAGAGACCTATCAGCAGAAATATCGGCGCTGCAATGTCAAGGACGATCATGGCAATGGTGAAAGGCAGCTCGGCTTTTGTCAGCCGGCTTTCGTCAGCCTTTTTACCGGTGGCCTTGCGGATGGAGGCAATCAGCAGCATTCCCATACCTGCACCAACATATAAAAAGCCCGCCATCAGCGTGGACGGCATATAATCAAGCAGGAGCTTTGAAAACGGTGAATTAATAGCATAAAGGGCTGCTGCGAGAATGGCAAGGCCGATGCCGTGCCGTGCTGTATTTTTCATAACATATCTCCAAACAAAGCATTTGATAGCGAACAGAGTGTTTGCTATAATACTACTTCAGAAATGCAATGAAAACAAGAAGCAAGATGGCCGTTTCGTTTGCTACGGAACGAAACAGCAGAAATGTTCGGGAGCATGCTTATGGACAGAAGACAGCAGAAATCACGGGAATGTGATCGGATTGATCAGCGGCGACAGCAGCGACCTTTTCCTTGGGTATTTTAAAGAAGTGCTGCAGCAGGTGTTTGCGCAGTATCCCGCATGCTTGCCGTCAGGCGTCCCGGAAGATTTTGCGCTGAATCATTTGATCGGCAGTTTTGCTGAGGCTGTCAGATGGTGGATTAAAAAAGGGACAAAGGAAAGCCCGGAAGCATTAGCCGGATATTTTCTGTATAGCCCACTGGATTTTGCAGATTTCAGCGTATTTTTTGGAATTCCGAGGTATTAGCCATGCATCCTTACAGAAAGGTCGGCAGATATACTTGATCAAAAGCAGCAAAAGCAGCAAAAGCAGCAAAAGTCGCAGTTCTGATTTTACCGGCGGACCGCTTGCCGGCAGGATCCTCTTTTTCTCAGTTCCGATTGCCTTAAGCTCGGTATTGCAGCAGCTGTATAATGCGGCAGATACCGCAGTTTGCGGCCGGTTCGCAGGCAGTGAGGCTCTGGCTGCGGTTGGCTCCAACAGCAGCCTCACCAGCCTTTTTATCAATGTTCTGGTCGGATTATCGATCGGCGCAAATGTTGAGATTGCGCAGGCGATTGGCAGCGGTCACAGTGACCGTGCAGGCGCTGTTGTCCACACATCCATCCTGTTTGCCGCCCTCAGCGGTGTATTCATGTCAATCCTCTGCATTCCTCTGGCAGCACCGATCCTGACCCTGATGGGTACGCCGGAAAATGTAATTTCGCAGGCGGTGCTCTACCTTCGGATCTATCTTGCAGGCATGCCTTTTATTGTCCTGTATAATTTCGGCGCCGCGATCCTCCGGGCCACTGGCGACACCAAACGTCCCATGTTCTGTCTTGCGGCCTCCGGGATTGTCAATGTAATTCTGAACCTTCTCCTTGTGATCGTATTTGGCCTTGGCGTTGCCGGTGTAGCGATCGCAACCGTGATCTCAAATGTGGTCAGCAGCTGTCTGGTGCTGGGGCTGCTCATGAAGGAGCAGAGTTCCGTTCATCTGGATATCAGGCGTTTATGGATCTACCCGGATGTGCTGAAACGCATATTAAAAATCGGGGTGCCCTCCTCGGTACAGGGGGTTGCCTTCTCCCTGAGCAATGTGTGCATCCAGTCCGGCATCAACAGCTTTGGCTCGTCAGCAGTCGCGGCATCCTCGGCAGTCGGCAATATTGAAGCAATTGACTATTATCTTGTTTCGTCCTTCAATCAGGCAGCCATGACCCTGACAGGCCAGAATTATGGCGCAGGGCGTCTGGACCGGTGCCGCAGGATTGCCCTGCTCTGTCTTCTGGAATCCCTTGGCGCTATGGCAGTATGGGAATCCATGATCTTTCTCTTCCGTGACAGCATCCTGCATATCTTCACGACGGATGCGGAGGTACTGGCCTTTGCGGTAGAAAAGATGTGGTATACGGTACTCCCGCACTTTATGATCTGTGGCTATGAGATCCTTGCCTCCTCCATGCGGGGCATGGGAAGGTCCGTTGTACCGGCACTCATCTCTGTCTGTGGAACGGTTGCCTTCCGCCTTCTCTGGGTATTTGTCATCTTCCCGCAGATTGGAACCTTTGCTTCCCTGCTGCTGGTATATTTCTTCAGCTGGATCCTCACCAACACGGTTATGGCGATCGCCTTTTTCCGCGTGCTGCACGGCAGGGAAGCGGAAGCCGCAATTATGCGGGCTTCGCGGACATAAAACGTGCAAAAAGAGTTTATAAACCGGACTTTTTGTGATAGAATGATGCAGGATATCCGGTAAATTATGTCATAAAACGGAGAAGGAGAGTACACATGTTTATTCTAAAATTTGTGCAGAAGCTCCTGCGTCGGCTGGGAGCTGCAATTGTCAGATTTCTGAAAAGACTCCTGCGGATTGCCATGCCTGTGGCAGAGCCCGCTCTGGAGGGAGAGCCCATCGCCACCTATTCGGGCATCAAAAAGCGGATCGCCTTTTTTATGTCAATGGCGATGCTGACCTTTTTCGGTTTCTATCCCCTGCACCTCTATATGATCCGCAACTTTCCCTCCATGGTCTATTACATCGGCTATGGGGATAAAAATATGGCTTTCTCCCTGCTGGAGTACCTCTTTCTGATCCTGTCCTACGGTATGACCTACCTGCGCTTCTGTAAGGGGCTGGCAAAGTCCTGCGGCATTCTCTACAGCCTCAGCACCGGCTATGTTCTGGCCTTTGATATTCTGCTTCTTCTGCTGCAGCCCTGGAAGCAGGTGATCCTCATGATCCCTGCCTTTCTGATCCTGGCGATCCTGCCCTTTATCATCATCAGGAGCCTGCATCTTGAGCGGCACCCCTACTTTGGCTACCTGATCATGCTGCTCTACGCTCTGCTGAAGCTCTGGAAGCCCATTCTTTCCCTTTTAAAGAATATATCCGGCATCGGCAGGCTGATCAATAAAATACTTTCGGTGCAGTCCATGCGCTATACCCATGTTATCCTTTATATTGCCGGCCTGCTCCTCTGCGAATGCTTTCTGATCCTTGCGGTACAGCGCTGCCGTAACTACGTAAAAAACAATGCCTCCAAAAAATACGAGTGGGTAGCGGCCTTTGTGCAGGTCTTCACCATGCTGGATATTGCCGTTCTGGTGGTGGAATTTATCACCGAATGCCTGCCCACAGACCTGACCATCATCTCCAACCTGACACTGGGCTGAGCCCCGTAAACCAGGACCCGAAGTCAAAGCTTCGGGTCTTTTTTTTTCCGAACTGTAAATTTTTATGCAACTGTGCTATAGTATAATGTTGTGATATTCCGTGCGTTCTCCCAGCCGGAGACGCCGGACCGCAGCTGATACCGGGCAGACAGTCCGGTACGGTAGCAAGTGTAAGGAGAGATAAAAAACTATGATTGAAGTACAGCACCTGACCAAGGTCTACGGCAAGGACCACTGTGTGGTCAACGACAACACCTGGACGGTGCCGGATGGCTGCATCACCGGCTTCATCGGCCACAACGGTGCCGGTAAGACCACCGCGCTGAAGATGATCACCGGTGCCCTGAAGCCCACCTCCGGTACAGTCCGCCTCAACGGCATCGACATTGAAAAGGACCCCCTGCAGGCCAAGCAGCAGTTTGGCTATGTGTCCGATTCTCCGGACCATTTTCTCCGCCTGAAGGGCATCGAATACATCAACTTTATGGCAGATGTTTACGGCGTCCCCGCAGAGGGCAGAAAGGCGCGGATCATGGATTACGCGGAGCGCATGGGCATTGCCGACGCTCTGGACCAGAAGATCCTTGCCTATTCCCACGGCATGCGCCAGAAGGCCATGGTCATTGGCGCTCTGATCCACAACCCCTCCATCTGGATCCTTGACGAACCCATGCTGGGTCTGGACCCCCAGTCTGCTTATGAGCTGAAGAAGATGATGAAGGAGCACGCGGCGGCCGGTAATTCCGTTCTCTTCTCCACCCATGTTCTGGAGGTTGCGGAAAAGCTCTGTAACCAGGTCCTGATCATTAAGAAAGGAGAGCTTCAGTTCTCCGGAAGTCTGGAGGATCTTCAGCAGCAGCATCCCAATGAAGATCTGGAATCCATCTTCCTGGAGCTGAACGGGGTATCGAAAGATGCATAACTTTCTTCTGCTCTACCGGACCCTGCGCAAGTGCAACGCCGGGATTTCCGGCTCCGGGACCGAAGCCGCCACGTCCGGTGACGGAAAGGGTCCTCTGGTCAGCACGGCTACCCTTTACACCATCGTGCTGGGCATTCTGCTTGCAATCGGCCTCGGCTATGTGGGCTACCGCTACGCTGATATGATCGACCTGATCGGCGGTCCACAGCCGGTCCTTGTTATGATGGGCTTTGTTGCAGGCGTCTCTGCCTTTGGCCTGAGTCTGGTCAAGCTCATCAATTCCATGTATATCTCCTCGGATATCAACCTGATCATCGTCATGCCCTTCTCCGCCACGCAGATTGCAGGTGCGCGGGTTCTGGGCGCTGCGGATCTGCCCGCTCTGCTGGTATGGGTTCTGGTCCTGCCTATCAGCATCGGCTACGGCCTTCAGATGGGCTTTGACCCCGTCTTCACCACATCCCTGATTGCCACGGCGATCCTGCTGCCCCTCTATATTCTCTTCTTTACGGCTCTGGTGGTCATCGTGATCATGAGCCTGGTAAAGGTCTTCCGCAGCCGGGATACCCTGAAGGTCATCGGCGTGATCCTGCTCTTCCTGCTGATGCTGCTCTATTATGGCTTCACCAACAACGGCTCCAGCGTCACCACAGATGTCATGCAGAGGCTTGCCGCCATCCTTGAAAAGGCAAGTCTGGCCATGCCTGTGCTCTATTTCATCAACCACTTTGCGAAATCCGGCAACCTCTTCTTTTTTGCTGCCGCCATTCTGATCACGGCAGCGGCAGTGGTCCTCTTTTTGCTGGCAGCCCGGACCCTTTACCTGAAGGGTGCCATGAGCATGCAGGACGCAGGCGGCTCCCGCCATATGAAGGAGGAAAATCTTTCAAGGGCCGGTCACAGGCGTTCTCTGGAAAACACCCTGATTCTGAAGGAGTTCAACAGCGTCCGCAGAAACCCCGTCTACACCTTAAACGGCTTTATCCTGCCCTTTGCCTGGCCGCTGATCCTTCTGCTGATCCTCAAGTCCCTGCTCAGCACCGTGGTGACGCTCTTCCAGTCGGCTGATCTGCTCAGCGATGTTCCCGGGGCCGGTGCCTTTATGATCATCGTCTCCACGCTGGCCCTTATGGTCTTTGCCACCTCCTATGCCATTCTGGCCTCCCCGCTGGCGGTTACCGCCCTTTCACGTGAGGGAAAGAGCTTTTCCATCATGAAGCAGCTGCCCATCTCCTACCGGGTACAGCTGAAGGCAAAGCGGGATATGGCCCTGCGTCTGGCCCTGCTCTCCAGCACAGGCTATCTGCTGATCATCAGCATTGTCTTCAGCATTGCCTGCAGGGTGAATCTGCTCTATCTGCTTGCTGCCCTGGCCATTCAGCTACCTCTTGTTTTCCTGCTGGTGAACCTGGAATTCTACGCAGGCCTCAAATCCCCCAATTTTGAATGGGATAACGAGAAGGATATCCTGAAGCACCGCGGCGGTGGCTTCATTGTGGAGATGGTCCTCTTCTTCTTTGTCATCCCCGGTGCCCTGGCCGGCCTTGTGGTTGTCTGCCTCATGGACAAGCTGCCAATTTCGGTATGCTGGGGGATCCTTGGCGTTCTTGCCCTTGTTACCATTGTGGCGGCCGCCATTCTGCACAGCCGTGTGCTTTCCTACGGTGTAAAGCGGATGCAGGAGCTTTAAGCCCTCTTCCCTTTACCATATAAGACTTTTGAGAAAAGGAGAAAAAACTATGAATGCAAACCTGATCATTGACATTATCATCGGTGTGATCCTGATTGTTGACGCACTGAGCATCTTCTTAGGCAGAGGCAACGACAAATACAGCCTGCGCCTGAAGAAAAAATACACCGACGAATCCGTCAGACGCTTTATCCTCTGTGAGGGCGTCTTCTGCCTGCTTGCCGGCGTGATCGTCCTGGTATCCAACTTTCTTGGCCAGGGTGAAAGCACACTGGCTATCTGGTCCCTCTTTATTGCCCTTGGCGTCCTGATCGTTCTGGTGATCATCCTGCTGATCCTGCGCGCCATCCTGCTGAAGAAGCGCTGAGCCTGCTCCGCAGAGTGAAACCGGAAAACCGGAAAACCGGAAAACCGGAAAACCGGAAAGCCAGAAAACCGGAAAACCGGAAAAACAAAAAACCAGGGTACTGCCGATGACCGGCAGTACCCATTTTTGCGTATTGGCATCGGGCCGTCATTTCAGGCAGGCCCTTTTATCAGAAGCTTATTTATAGTTATGCTCGCCGTCAAGATCGCGGGCCAGCTCCTCATATTCCTCGGGATATTTGGACTTGAACCATTCGAAGGCGGTAACACGGTCGTGCTTTTTGCCTGCATAGGTACGGGGATTGAGCAGCTCCTCATCGGAATCCTTCGAGCAGCGCCAACGCCACCACACACCGGAGAAGCGCTCATCAAGCTGATCGTCCTCGATGCCGCCGTAGTTGCCGTAGTTCAGGGAAATCTGCGTGGAATAGCCCTCGGACAGGGTGTTTACGCGCAGGTCGTTCATCAGGGCACGCTGCATGGGCCGCTTGCACAGGGAGGATGCAACGCAACGGGCATGATAGGGAGCAGAGCGGATGATACGGGCACACTCCCAGGCGCGCTCAAGGACCTTATCCTTGGGGCAGACCTCACTGACCATACCCCAGTCATAGGCGGTCTTTGCGTCGATCTGGCCACCGGTCAGGATCAGGTAGTTTGCGTGCTTGAGGCCGATGAGCTGCTGCAGCAGCAGGCCCATGCCGTCACCGGATACCATGCCGGAGGACAGATGCGGGTCGTCAAAATAGACATCGTCTGCCACAATGGTGATATCGCACAGGCAGGGGGCATCCCAGTGGAAGCCGGGGCCGGTCATGGCGCCGATGGTGGGTACATCCAGATCAAAGACCATGTTCTTGATCAGGTTCATGTCATCGAAAAACTGGTGCTCAAAGCGCTCATCCGCATAACGGTCCCAGCCGTTGGGATCCTGATCCTGGATCCAGTTTTCGGTGGCGGAGGTCCAGATCACAACCTCATTACCATGGTCCATGGAGATCATGCGGGACAGCTGACCCATGGCACGATGCATGCCGCCGGACCAGTAGGCCTTGTGGTTACCGGTCTTGATCGCGACCTGCAGAATGCCGTCCTCACGGGTGAGCTCCGCATAGTCCTTGAACCATTCACGGTACTCCTCGAAGCTGGGCAGCTCCACATAGGGAACCATCTGCTTTGGATATTCTTTTGCCATAATCTTAAACTCCCTTTCGGTTTGTAATTTTCAGATCATTCACCCGCGCCGTGCAGCAGAAAGGCCGCCTCCTCCAGCAGGTCGGCGGTATTTTCTTCTGTGGCAGCCTGCGATACGCGCCGCAGGGCGGCCTCCAGCAGGATGACACTGTTTTTTGCGGCGGACCCGGCAGGACCGTTTTTGATCAGGGGCGGCAGCGCCTCGTAATCGGAACGCATTTCCTCCTGCAGGCTCCGGATAAAACGGGTCTCCTTCTCCAGCTGGACGGCAAAGCGCGGGCCGGGTTTGCTCTCACGGGCCATATCTGCCAGAGCCAGCAGCTTTTCAGCCTCCTGCAGCAAAGGAGACTCATTCTGCGCGTGCAGATATTCGTCCTTCATTGCCTGTTTTCGGCGCAGCTGGGCCAGCATTGCGGCATCCTGCGGTGTAATCTGACCAGACATAGCAATCCCTCTTTCCGTATTCGGTCCGCGCTTCATAACGGCACCTCATGATCTGATCTTATTTTTAAAATAACACCTTTTCCCATCCAGTGCTAATACTGAATACAGTTGCAGTGTTATAAACAAAAGGTTATAATAGCTGGCAGAAGGTACGGGAGGTGCGCCATGACATCACTACAGATAGAATACTTTCTGAAAACTGCGGAACAGCTCAGTTTTTCAAAGGCAGCACAGGAATTATATGTTTCGCAGCCATCCGTCAGCCGGCAGATCCATCAGCTGGAGAAAGAGCTGGGTTATACGCTCTTTGACAGAAGCTGCAAAAATTCTGTTTCTCTCACAGCTGCGGGCATGGTTTTCCGGGATACGTTCGCGCGCGCGGTCGGGGACTTGGAGCAGGCACAGCAGGCAGCGGCAGCGGTCAGCCGGCAGGCACAGCTGACGCTCAACGTCGGTGTCGGCAGCGGCTGGGATCTGAGCGCGCCCCTGCAGCAGTTCCGGCAGCACGCCCGGCGGCTTTACCCCCATGCGGAGATCACCTTTGAATGCAGTGACTTCCGTGACATGCGCAGCCGGGTCCATTCCGGTTCGCTGGACGCGATGATCTGTACCAAAACAAGCCTGATCAGCTTTGACAATCTTGAGGTTGTGCATATCGCGGACTTTGAAAGCCGTGCCTATGTGCGCAGAGGCCTGCTCTGCCCGGAGCATGAACCACTGCAGCTGAAGCATTTCGGGGGCCAGAGCCTGTGGATGCTGGACGAAAAGGAATCCCCCATGGCCATGGAATATGCCCGCATTGTATTTCAGGCTGCCCATGTGCAGGTAAGCCCTGTATATGCCCCCAATCGCGATACCATTCTGCAGGCGCTGCTGCTGGGTGACGGTGTGGCTGTGTTTGACCAGTATATGCGGTTTGCAGATGATCCACGCCTCACCTGGCTACGGCTGGACGACAGCATCCCCATCTGTGTGGCCTGGCGGCAGGACAACAGAAACCCCCTGCTGTCCTGTCTGGCAGATGAACTCCGGCAGTACGGCTGGGCCTGATGAGAAGGGCCGTTTTCAGGCAGTGACAGGTGTAAAAGAAAACAGCAAAATGCAACGAAAAGCCCCCTCCGGCTAGCCGGAGGGGGCTGCCATCATGTCTGGCTTTTAAATTCAGCCGCGCTTAGCCTTCGTAATAGCGATCCAGCGCGATCTGCTCCTGCTCAATGCAGGTTGCGATATCCATTGCTTCAATGGAAGCCACGTACTCATCCCAGGTTGCGTCGATATCCACATCACCAAGGATTGCCTGCAGCGTATACTGCTCTACATAGGTGCTGATGTCGCTGTAGGTGTTGGCAAAGGTGGTGTTCTCCTCAGAGGTCATGCTGACGCCGGAGGGAATGGTATAGGCATCGTCACCCAGGGTCCAGATGTCTCTTGCTGCCTCCCACTGGGCATCGGTAAAGCGGACATACTGACGGTAATCGTCCTGAACACCCACCAGAGAGAAGGTGGTGTACTTGGTGATCGCCAGCTGCTCCGGCAGACCGTCAGGGTTATCAAAGATCATATCATTGAGCTCAGGCTCGCCCTCTTCGTTATAATCGAAGGTCACGCCCTCTACGCCATAGTTGGAGAGGAGCTGGCCCTCTTCGCTGTAGATGTAGTCGGCCCAGCGGGCAACCAGCTCGGGCTTTTCGCAATGGGTGGAGATGCAGTAGCCGCCGCTGGCGGAAGCGCCGCGGTCCTCACTGAAGTGCAGGGTGTCGCCCTCGTTTTCAACGGGGTCATAGGCGCCGACCACTACGATATCCTGGTTGTTTCCCACAACCTCACTGTAGCGGTTGGGGATATCCTGCGTGTTCAGGCCGTAGAGGCCCATCTGGTCGTTGAGTACCAGATCATCGGGGGGATTGGTGTTGGAATCCACATAGGTATAGAAATCCTTGTAGATCAGGCCATCCGCGTACCACTTTGACAGGGTAGTCAGATATTTTTTGTAGCCCTCCTCCATGGGACCGTACTTGATCTCGCCGTCGATCTGGTAGAAGGGAGTACCCATCTGGATCTGGGGTGCCATAACGCCGTAGCCGGATGCAAAGAAGTTGCCCTGATAGGTGCCGTTATGAGAGAGCATCATAGCCGCGGAGGCATTCTTCTCATTTTTAAAGGCAGTCAGCACCTCATAATACTCATCATAGGTCCTGGGACGCTCCAGGCCCAGGTCGTCCAGCCAGTCCTGACGGATCTGCAGGCCGTAGTCGGGCAGGCTTGCGTGCTCCTTCAGAATGGCGATCTGGTAAATATTGCCCTCATTGGAGGTCAGGTCGCTGATGAAGTCCTCCTGGCTGTGGAGCATGTTGTAATAGTTGGGCATCCACTCGTCAATGAGGTCATCCAGCGCAATGATGACATCATCCTCCCACGCGGTGTCAAGGCCACCGGTGTAGTTTGTGTCCACGTCGTGCATCAGATCGCAGTAGTCGCCGCCCGCGATCATCAGGTTGAATTTTTCCACAGCGGTCTCTGCGTTTTCAAGATGGAATTCCGTCTTGATGCCGGTGCGCTGCTCCATCTCCTGGAAGAACAGGGTGTCATCGTAGCTGTTCATGCCAAAGGCAGCGAAGAAGGGGAACCATCCGTCAAAAATGGTAATGGTCTCATCGCCATTTGCAATGGGGAATACGCCTGCGCCCTCGGCAAATTCGTGCTCCTCCACCTCGGCGCTGATCTCCTCCTGAACGGATCCTGCCTGCACCTCAGCCTCTTCGGCAGCAGGTGCTGCTTCGGCTTCAGCTGCGGTTGCCTCTTCGGTCGCTGCTTCTTCGGTTTCAGCTGCCGCAGAGGTCCCGGCTGCTGCTGAATCCGCGGCGGAGCTGCCGCAGCCGGACAACAGTACCGACACCATACACAGTGCCAGCAGCAATGCCAACAATCTCTTTTTCATGTTTCAATACTCCTTCTTTCTGATTTGGGTATAAAACCCTTTTTCCAGTATATCAGGCACAGCTTCAACATGACAACTCACAAATTCCATACTGAACACACAATTTCCGTACAAAGTGTATTTTTCGGCAGTTCCTTCAGCCGGGCTGCAGCTGTCTGTGCAGACCGCACTTCCGTGCATAAAAAGAGACAGCGGCAATGATCGGTCATGCCTGATCATCCCTCTGTCTCCCTGTCTTTTCAGGCTTCCTGTGCCTTCAGCGCTGTCAGCTCTGCGTTCAGCAGGCTGCTGATCTCCCCGGCGTCCTTTCCTGTGTAATAGCTGCCGGCTTCGGCCAGCTTTGCGTGAAAGTCCGGGTCTTCACTCAGCATGGCCGCGGTCAGAAGCCCCTTGATGTATCCGCTGTAATGTTCATCCGCAAGGATGCCGTCCATTACCATGTGCAGTTCTTCGTACTTCATTTGTATCCCCATCCATTTTTGATTCGTATCTGACGGCCTGTTTCGGTTATTTCAGCCGCAGGAATATTTTTATTCTACAATATATTTTCAGACATTTCACCCTGTGGCAGTCGGTGTGGCAGAACTTTATTTTTTTTCTGCCACAGATACATTGCCTTTTCTCCCTGCGCCCTGTAAAATAGAGGCATAATAGAAATTTTCGGAGACGATAAAAATGGAAAACTTTACATTTCTGCTGAATCAGGCTGTCAGCAGCTGTAACCTGACACCGGCCCAGCTGGCGATCAATACCGGCATTGAACGGAGCACGGTTTATCAGTATCTGAACGGAAAACGGAAGCTGAAGTCCCGGGCGCACTTTGACCGGATCCTGCAGCAGCTGCCGCTTTCCTATACCGAGCGCTGCGATCTGGAGGCTGCCTGGCAGGTTCAGGCCTATGGTGAGGATATCTACTTTCAGAAGCAATACCTTGAGCATTTCACAGAAACACTGCTGACCGTTGCGCAGCTTTCTGTCTCTGCATGGGATGAGGCAGAAGTTCAAAAGGCTCCTCCGCGTTTTTCCGGAGCCGAGACAAATCTCATCGGCAAGACAAGGGTAGTTGAAGCGCTGGTCGACCTTCTGACCTATGCGCCGGAAGGGAAACCGGTCTATATTCTGATGCAGCCGGAGCACGGGGTACTGACCCAGGTTCTGATGACACCCATTGTTTATCATCATAGCCTGCAGCTGAACCTGATCACGCGCCTCAACAAACCACAGGACAGGAAATATCGGAACATTCCCGTGCTGGAACAGATCATAAAATACCTTGCCCTGTACCCGGACTGCAGGCCTCTCTGCTATTACAGTGATGAAGATGACAGCCGCAGTCAGATCATTCCGGGGAATCTTGTGCTGACCGGCCAGGCCGCAATGCTGATCTCAGATGACGGTTCCTTTGCCTTTCTCATCAAAGATCCGGATATGCATCAGCTGCTTGCAAAGCGGATCAGCTCTCTGGCAGAGCATTGCAGCCTCATCGGCACCACCTCCCCATCCGGCTTTGACCAGGTTTCCTATCTTTTTAAGCTTTATTCACAGATAGATTTCACATCCTTCTTTGAACTCAGCGGTTTATTCTGTATTTCGATCTTTCTCTCTCCGGAGATGATCCTCAGAAATATCAATCCGCTGCTTCCCCGGCATGAGGAACTGGCAGCGCAGTACGCACAGCTATGTGCCCTTTTTCTCGAGAAGGAAAAAGCACAGCCGGTTACCATCCTCTCCGGGATCAGTACCCTGCGCACCTTTACCGATACAGGAATTATGCCGAGTATCCCGAAGCTTTTCATGCCGCAACCATTCTCTGTGACAATCAGGCTGGAGCTTCTCGGCAGGATCCGTCAGGCCATACTGGACGGCTGGTATCATCTGCGGCTTTTCAAGGAGGATATCCCCCTGCTGAATGACCACTTTGATATCATAAGCTCCCCCTCACTTCTTCATATAGAGCTTTGCTGTAAGGACAATAAACGCTATTTTGGATTGACCGAACCCACACTGGTTGGGATGTTTGCTCAATATATGCAGACTATCGTTGAAACCGACATTGTTACCACAGAGGAAGAGACCATTGCCCTTTTAGAGCAGGAGATCAGCCGGCTGCAGGAAAAAGCCGGAAGTTTGGAAAGCCCGGAAAGCCCGGAAATACCGGAAAGCTGAAAAACTGAACCATAAAAAATTTCGGGTACTGCCGTTGACCGGCAGTACCCGTTTTTACCTGTATGCTGTTTATAGATGTGGTATGCTACGCAGCTCAGAACCTGTTAGGGTCGTTGCGACCGGGGGAGAAGGAGTTCTCGTCGTTCAGGGTCACATAGGGCTCCGGCCAGGGCAGGGTCTTCTGGACGGTCTGTACCGCGTCATAGTCCACATGCAGGGGGCCGGGATCGGTGACCGGAGGCGGGTTGTGATAGCCGGGCTGGGTATAGCGGCCCTTCTTGTCATTTTCAAAGGCGGCATGGGCCCAGTTGCTGCCGTTGAAGGGCGCAAAGCCATCGGGGCAGACCTGCTCGTGGAAGTACTCCCAGCGACCGTTATTGTAGACAAAGTCGGAACCGTAGCGCTCGTTCAGGATATTACCGCTGGCAGTCAGGGAATTCTCTCCGCACATGACAAAGGGTCCGGGGGTCAGGTAGGTCGAACGGCAGGAAAGTCCGTCCTCAGCCACCTCTACAACGCAGGAGGAAAGAGCATGGCAGCCATTCTTACCCATGGAACGGGGATCCTTACGGGATACCTCGGGGTCGGTCTCCATAGCCTTGACATACTGCTGGAAGGCACCGGGGTCTACCAGGCAGACGGAGTCCCACCAGATCTGTTCGAAGCCTACCATTCTGCCGAAGCTGTGGGCCCAGGTAGCGTCCTTGCTGCGGTTCCAGATGCCGTCCCACTCCTCTGCAGAGTACATCATACCGTGCAGATAGCTGTGGGTGGACTTGATATTTTCACACTGCTGGCTGCCCAGGGCATTGTGCAGCCGCTGTTCAAAGGTCAGATTCTTTTTGGACATAGCGATTCCTCCTTAGCGCCAGCGTCTGAACTGCTCGGGATGTCCGTCAGGACCGTAGCTCAGCTCAGGCTTATAGGTCTCATTTGGCTCGTAGGTATTGGGCATCTGCCTGGGCAGATCGTTCCAGCCGTACTTTGTGATGTAGGGAGCCGCAATGGTGGGTGTGCCGTAGTCATCCTCATAGGGGTCGGGACCCAGATCAGGCTGCGGGGGAGGTCCGCCGGCACCCTCGGGCTTCTTATCCTCCTTGCCGCCCTCGGGAGGAGGACCGCCTTCGCCCTCTTCCTCGGGAGGAGGTCCGCCGAACATGCCGCCGCCGGCACCGGGTACTGCCTCTGCGGGGATGGTCCAGTCATGCATGGACTTGATGTGCCAGATCTTCCAGACACCGTTCTCCTTCACCAGGTCCGCCAGCATATGGCCGGAGGTGAAGTAGCCCTTGGCGCCGCCCTCGGGCTGAGGGTCGGTCTGGGTGCCGTGGTCATAGGCCAGATAGCGGCAGGTCTTACCATCGCCGGCCAGCTCCAGCATCAGGGTGTGGTAGGTGTGGGCGTTCATAACGCTGCAGCCGACCTCAGCATCGGGCTTTTCGGCCTGTACCAGCTTCAGCTGTGCGGCGCGCTTTTCGGCAATGCCGTCTACATAATATTCTTTGATCGCGTCCATGCCCACAAAATAACCCAGGTTATTGGACAGGGAAGCGGTCTTTTTCAGTTCTTCGTCAGTGACCCAGAGCTCATCCAGCTCACGCTGGCGCCAGTCGTTCTGCTTGTAATAGCAGCGGCGGGCCATCAGGTCCTTGCAGTATTCCTTATCCCACAGACGGACAACAAGCTCTTCGTTGGTATATTCTTTCATATCCATTTCCCCCTTAGATTCCGTAGGTGAAGGTGTCCGCGAAGGTCTCATAGGGCTCCGGCAGTCTCGGAGACTCGGTAAAGGGTCTGCCGGGATAGTATGCCTCACGCAGGACCGCGGGCACATTGGGCTGTGGCATCGGGAAGTCCTTCATGGGTGCGAATACAGGCTCCTCCGGGAAGGTCAGCGGTGCCTTGCACCAGTCGCCGCCGGTGGGTGTATTGATATCCTGCAGGTCCATCATATGCCAGATCTTCCACTCGTCATCCTCGCAGATGAAGTCTACGCACCAGTAGCCCCAGTCCCAGTAGCTGACAGGACCGGAGGTGGTAACCTGGGTGCCGGTGCCGTGGCAGCTCCACATACCCTTGGCGGTCTTGCCGTCGCCGGCGATCTCAATGATGAAGGTATCGATGGGGCGGATACCCATCTGGCCAACGCCGTAGAGCTCCTCCTCTGTCTTACCGGCCAGCTTCTCGGGGAACTGCTCCGTAATAAGGCGGCTGCCCAGCGCGATCTTCTCGCCCAGGGCGGCATAATAGCCCTTTACGGCCTCCGCGCCGCTGTACCAGCCATTGTTAAAGCCCAGGCATACATCCTCACGCCTGCTCCAGAAGCGCTCATAAATGTCTGCCTCCATCATCATCAGGTAGCTCTGGGATACCTTGCCCATGATGTTCTGCATTTCTCGTCTTGCTTCCCAGCGGGAGAGCATCTCTTCCGGGGTAAATACACGATCCATACGTCATATCTCCTTTCAGAACCGGATAGTTTCGTGTTCTTATCGTTTGTATTATAGCATATTTTTGCATGCGAATTTATTACGGTTTGAAAATTGATACTTCAAGGTTGTAAACTGATATTCGGTCAGGCACCACAGGGCCCGGCCCGGCCTGCCGGAACGCGCAAAGCGGCTGCCCCGGCAGGGCAGCCGCTTTTGGATTTTTCATAATAAAAGCCTTTACAGCCTGTGATCATTCGTCGTCATCGGAGTCGATGCGGGTCTCGCTGAGCACAAGACCGGGATTCTTGCGGAGGTTAAAGTCAATGCTCCAGTAGCTGGAGAATACCAGCAGGCTGCGGCCGGTGTAGTCCTCCAGCAGCTCCGCATCGGAGGAGAGCAGCAGGTCCTTGGGGTCACAGGGGCATTCTTCGATAAAGCGCAGGTACTGATAGGGCAGGTTTTCCATCCGCAGGTCCACGCCGTATTCACCCTTCATGCGGTACTGGAAGACATCGAACTGCAGGGTACCGACAACGCCGACGATGACCTCCTCCATACCGGTATTGGGCAGCTTGAAGATCTGGATGGCGCCCTCCTGGGCGATCTGCTCGGTGCCCTTGATAAACTGCTTGCGCTTCATGGTATCCTTAGGGCTGACACGGGTGAAGTGTTCCGGCGCAAAGGTGGGGATGCCCTCGAATTTAAACCTCTTTCCGGGCGCGCACAGGGTATCGCCGATGGCATAGATGCCCGGGTCGAAGACGCCGATGATATCGCCGGCATAGGCCTCCTCCACAATCTCGCGCTCCTGAGCCATCAGCTGCTGGGGCTGGGACAGGCGCTGCTTCTTGCCGCCCTGCACATGGTAAACCTCCATGTCACGGGTGAACTTGCCGGAGGTAATGCGCATAAAGGCGATACGGTCACGGTGGGCCTTGTTCATGTTTGCCTGGATCTTAAAGACGAAGGCAGAGAAATCCTCGGAGAAGGGGTCGATCTCCACGTCGCCGGCCTTCTTACTTGTGGGCGGGGTGCTCATGTTCAGGAATTCGTTCAGGAAGGGCTCTACGCCAAAGGTGGTCAGGGCGGAGCCGAAGAAGACAGGGCTCTGCTTGCCTGTACGGACCCGCTCCAGGTCAAATTCCGCGCCGGCACCCAGCAGGTCAACCTCCTCCTGCAGCTGGTGCCACTTGTCCTCGCCGATGAGCTCACCGACCCGGGCATCCTCCAGATCTACCTTCTCCTGGGCACTGCGGCTCTTAAAGGAGGTATCTGAGAAGAAGAGGATATTGCCGGAGGGACGGTCGTAAACCCCCTGAAACTCCTTGCCGGAGCCGATGGGCCAGTTGATGGGGCAGGTCTCGATACCAAGCTCCTGCTCGATCTGCTCGCAGAGCTCAAAGGGATCCCGGGCATCCCGGTCCATCTTATTGATGAAGGTGAAAATCGGGATATGACGCAGGGTACAGACCTTAAAGAGCTTCTGGGTCTGGGCCTCAACACCCTTTGCCGCGTCAATGACCATGACGGCAGAATCCGCTGCCATCAGGGTACGGTAGGTATCCTCTGAGAAGTCCTGGTGACCGGGGGTATCAAGGATATTGATGCAATAGCCGCCGTAGTTAAACTGCAGCACGGAGGAGGTAACGGAAATACCTCTCTGCTTCTCAATCTCCATCCAGTCGGAGACCGCGGCACGGCTGTTCTTTTTTCCCTTTACAACGCCGGCCTGGGCAATGGCGCCTCCGTAAAGCAGAAACTTTTCGGTGAGTGTCGTTTTACCGGCATCGGGGTGCGATATGATAGCGAAGGTTCTTCTCCGCTCAATTTCTTCTCTTGTTGTCATGTTCAGCATTCCTTTCTGTAGCAGTCGTTATTTGGTGTTCAGATCAGGTCTGCCGCTATGGAATTTTTCTGTACATAAGCCAAGTCCTCTCAATGCCGGGCTGAAAGCTCACAGAAGCTGTGACTGGATTTTTCATCTCTGTGAAAGCCTTCAAACGTACGCATAATGAAAAATGTGAAAAGTATGAAAAGTGCGAAAGGTGCGAAAAGCGCGAAAAGCGCGAAAAGTACGAAAAGTACGAAAAATACAAAAAAACATAAAAATATCTGCCGCAGAGTCGAAAAAACGAGGGCGGCAGGTTCATACCTGTGCGGATTATAGCACACTATGGGCCGCAATGCAAGGGATGAATCGCCGACAGCTTGCAGCCTGAACCGATTTACCGATCTGCTCTGATCTTTCTATTTTTAATTAAGCTTCAGGAAGAAGAAGCGGTATCATTACGGACTTCCATACTTTTTTCTTTATTTTACCCAAATCAACGTTTTTTTATATAATAATGTAGAGACTGTTTGCTTTTACACTGTAGCCGTGATATAATAATATGAATATTATGGGCATTTTGCGCCCTTTTTCAGGAGAGGAGAAACACGTATGGCCTCCATAGCATATTTATGGTCCAAGATCCTTGCTTACATGGAACAGCAGCAGAATGAAATCGTCATATCCACGATGTTCAATGATGTGGATGTAATAGATCTTTCCGACAATACCCTTTATCTGTTCACCACCAGTGACCTTCGCCGGCCCATCATTCAGGAGCAGTTCGCCTCCCACATCAAGGAGGCCATGCTTGCCGTCGGCAATCAGAGCATTGAGGTGGTCGTTCTGGACGAAAAGGGCCTGAAGGATTACCACAACCGGGATAAGCGCGGTGAAGGGCTCGATTACATCAACCCGGAATATACCTTTGAAAACTTCGTTGTCGGTTCCTCCAACCGCTTTGCCCACGGTGCCGCCTATGCCGTCTCAAAAAAGCCGGCCATTGCCTATAACCCCCTGCTGATCTACGGAGACAGCGGACTTGGCAAGACCCATCTGCTTTCCGCGGTGGCCAACACCATCCATCAGGAGCACCCGGATTTCAAGATCGTCTATGTCAAGAGTGAGGACTTCACCAACGAGCTGATCGCTGCCCTGCGCGAAGGCAACACTGTCGAATTCAAGACCAAATACCGCACGGCAGACCTCTTCCTCATGGACGATATCCAGTTTATCGCCGGCAAGGAAAGTACCCAGGAGGAATTCTTCCATACCTTTAATACCCTCTTTGAGCAGCACAAGCAGATCGTTCTGACCTCCGACCGTCCCCCCGAGGAGATGAACAAGCTGGAGCAGCGTCTGAAGACCAGACTGCAGTGCGGCCTGATGGCAGACATCAAGGCACCGGATTATGAAACCCGCTGCGCCATCATCATGAAGAAGGCTGAGTCCCTGGGGCTGAAGCTCCCCAATGATGTTGTCTCCTACATTGCAGAAAACATCACCAGCAATGTCCGTTCGCTGGAGGGTACCGTCAACAAGATCATCGCCTACCGCGACATGAGCCCGGATTTTGACCTCTCCCTCAGCAGTGTGTCCCGGGCCATCAAGGATATGTTCATCAAGGGTGAGGAGAAGATCGTACCCACCCCACCGCTGATCATCTCGGAGGTTTCTACCTTCTATAATATCAGTGAATCTGTCATCCGCGGCAGCAAGCGAGACAAGCGTACCGCCGAAGCAAGGCAGGTCTGTATGTACCTGATCCGCAAGATGACGAACCTGAGTCTGGAGGATGTGGCCCAGGAGTTTGGCAAGGATCACACCACCGTCATGCACTCCGTGGATAAGATCACCAACAACCTTGCCAGTGACAAGCAGCTGCGCTCTACCGTAAAGGAGATCACCGCCAATATCAACGGCCACTGCAACAGCTGAGCCGTATTTTACAAAAATATTTTTCCACATTTCCCCGTGAATAACCATGTGGAAAACTTTGTGGAAAAGTGGAAACTTCGATTTTGGGCTGTTTTCCGGTGGAAAACAAAAAAATTATCCACAATCGGTGTGGAAAGAATTTTTCATGCAGTGACAGGAAAATCCGGGGTTTTCCACACTTTCCACCTGTCCTACTACTACGTCTACCAATATATAATTATAGATTTATTTAATATAGCAGCCGGAGGGAATGTGCACAAGTGACGTTTGTGGAAAACCTCCGGACTTGAGAGGAGCGGCATTATGATTCAGTTTACCTGTGATAAGGACAAACTCACCAATGCGATTTCCATCGCCTCCAGAACTGTTTCCGCAAAAAGTACCATGGCGGAGCTGGAAGGCATCCACGTTGTTGCGGGTGCACTTTTAAGCCTGACCGGCTACAACATGGAAACAGGTATCACCATCGCCTTCGAGGCCGATGTTAAGGAGATGGGTTCCGCCATCTTCCCGGCAAAGCTCATGGGTGACATCGTCAGAAAGCTGCCGGATGACAGGGTGACTGTCACCGTGGACGACAGCTATCGTGTCAAGATCGTCAGCGGCATCAGTACCTTCACCATCATGGCTTCTGCAGATGACAACTATCCCCAGCTGCCGGACGTAGAATACGACAAGGCAATCTATGTACCCCAGAACATCCTGAAGGATATGATCGGTGGCACCATCTTTTCCGTCAGTGAGGTCAGCACCCGTCCCATCCAGACCGGCTGTAAATTTGAGATCACACCGGATAACATTACGGTGATCGCCGTGGACGGCTACCGTCTGGCCATGCGCCGGGAGGTCATTGACAATCCCGAAAACCGTACTGTGTCCTTTGTAGTGCCGGCCCCTGCCCTGCGAGAGCTGGAAAAAATTCTGGAGGACACCGATGAGAACGCTGCCTTTACCCTGGGTACCCGCCACATCATGTTCCAGATTGGCTCCGCAACTCTGGTCTGCCGCCTGCTGGTGGGTGAATTCCTTGACTGGAAGCGTGTTCTGCCCACCGACAATCCCATCCGGGTCTGCACCGATGTGAAGGCAGCTACCCAGGCACTGGACCGTGTCAGCCTGATCGTTTCGGAAAAGAACAAGAGCCCTGTTCGTCTGACTGTCGGCAGCAATGTGATGGTCATGCGTACCTCCAACGCACTGGGCAATGCCTATGATGAGTGCATTATTGCCGGTGATGGCAAGGATCTGGAGATCGGCTTTAACTGCAAATATATGATGGAGGCACTGAAGGCCATTCCCGAGGACCAGTTCATGCTGGAGCTGAAGACCAGCCTGAGCCCTGCCGTCATGCGGCCGGTAGAGGGTGACAAGTTCACCTATATGGTACTGCCTGTCAGAATGCGGGCAGAATGATCAAAGCATAAAGGAAGCTTATCATGTATATTAAGAAGACAAATCCCAATACCCTGCAGGAGATCAAGATCAGCACGGAGTTCATCAAGCTGGAGGCCTTTCTGAAATTTGCCGGCGCGGTTGCCACCGGCGGCGAGGCAAAGAACCTGATCCAGAACGGCGATGTACTGGTAGACGGCGAGGTATGCACCATGCGCGGCAAAAAAATCTATCCCGGTATGGAGGTTGCGATGTTCGGCACCACCTATAAGGTCGGGGAATGAGAATTTCCAGACTGCTGCTGCGGAGCTTCCGGAGCTATGCGTCACTGGAGGCACAGTTTGATCCCGGTGTCAATCTGATCGTGGGAGACAATGCCCAGGGGAAGACCAATCTGCTGGAGGCCATTGTCTATCTTTCAAGGGGCAGCTCCTACCGGACCAGAAAGGAAGAGGAGCTGATCCGCTGGAATGACGAATTCGCCAGACTGCAGGCGGATATTGCTTATGAAGACCGGGAGACAGAGCTGGTCTATGTGATGTACCGCGGGAACCGCCGCCGGCAGATCATGAAAAACGGCGTAAAGCAGAAATCCGCTGCCGGGGTCACCGGTGAGATCACCACAGTGCTCTTCTGTCCGGAGGACCTGTCCATCCTGCGCTCCGGCGCGGCCAGCAGAAGAAAATTTCTGGATGACGCCATTTCACAGCTGCGGCCCCAGTACAAAAAGGCAATTTCAGATTACCAGAAGCTCTATGACAGCAAGAACCGCATCCTGCGGGAGCGCTTTAACAAGCCAAGTCTTGTGCAGACCCTGCCGGACTTTAACACCCAGATGGCGGCCGTGGGTGCTTCCATCATCGGTTACCGGGCCAGATACTGCGAAAAGCTTGGAGCACTGACGGCAAAATACCACGGCATCTGCTCCGGCGGCAATGAGGCGCTGCAGCTTGCTTACCATACCGTGTCCAGCGTGACGGATCCCTTTGCCGACAAAAATGTCATCTTCCGGCAGATCCTTGACCATCAGGAGGCCCACTGGCAGGCGGAGCTGGAGTCCGGCCGCTGCCTGACCGGCATTCACAAGGATGATTTTGAGGTTTTTCTGAACGAACGGCCTATTAAGAGCTTCGGCTCTCAGGGACAGACCCGGACCGCGGCCATTGCCCTGAAGCTCAGTGAACGGGAGATCGCCCGGGAAACCACCGGTGATGAGCCCATACTGCTGCTGGATGACGTACTGTCTGAGCTGGACCGCGGCAGGCAGGATTTTATCCTGAACGAGATCCGCTCCGGTCAGGTGTTCATCACCTGCTGCGAGCCCGAAAAAAATACCCGGGCAGGCAGGACCTTTCGGGTCCTTGACCACTGCCTTCTGGAGCAGGATTTATAATGTATATTCCAATCGGCGGAGATATGTCTGTTATAGACCGGCATATCATCGGAATCTTTGATCTTGACGGGTGCTCCAGGTCGAAAAAGACCATGGAATACCTTGAAAATATGGAAGATAACGGGGCACTTCTGAATGTTACGGAGGATGTTCCGAAAACCTTCATCGTTACGGAGGAATATGGCATGGAAAAGGTCTACTTTACCCAGCTTTCCCCCTTCACGATTGAAAAGCGCATCGAAAAAAACGAGAAATAGGAATCATTTCAGGTATTGAGTTACAGAACAAGGAGGTCAATGTATGTCAGAAGAAGTCAGACAGACATATGGCGCCGACCAGATCCAGGTACTGGAAGGTCTGGAAGCAGTCAGAAAACGTCCCGGTATGTATATCGGGTCCCAGTCTGCTCCCGGCCTGCATCATCTGGTTTACGAGATTGTAGATAATGCGATTGATGAGGCCATGGCGGGCTATTGCGATCACATTCAGGTCGAGATCCGTGAAGGCGACATCATAGCGGTAAAGGATAACGGACGTGGTATCCCCACCGGCATTCAGGCCCAGACAGGCAAATCGGCCCTGGAGGTTGTATTTACAGTACTGCATGCCGGCGGTAAGTTCGGCGGCGGCGGCTATAAGGTATCCGGCGGTCTGCATGGTGTCGGTGCCTCTGTTGTAAATGCCCTGTCCGAGTGGCTGGAGGTCCGGGTCTGCCGTGACGGTAAGATCCACGAGATGAAATTTGCCCGTGGCGCAGTGACCCAGCCCATGACCGTGATCGGTGACACAGAGGAGCACGGCTCCGAGATCATCTTCAAGCCGGATGGTGAGATTTTCGAAACGCTGGAATACAATTACGATACCCTTGAGAAGCGTCTGCGGGAGCAGGCCTTCCTGAATGCCGGTGTCAGGATCCAGCTGCGGGACAGCCGCGTGAAGCCCGAGGGCGAGAAGAACCGTGAGGATGATATGTGCTATGAGGGCGGTATCCGCTCCTTCGTAGAGCACATCAATGAAAATAAAACACCCATCCATGAGGACGTGATCTATTTCTCCGCGGATAAGGAGAATGCCCAGGCAGAGGTTGCAATGCAGTACAGTGACAGCTACAACGAAATTTTGCTGTCCTTCGCCAATGACATCCATACCACCGAGGGCGGTACCCACGAGACCGGCTTCAAAACAGCCCTGACCCGCGTGCTCAATGCCTATGGCAAGTCCAAAAAGCTCTTAAAGGACGATGAGACCATCACCGGCGATGACAGCCGTGAGGGTCTGACCGCCATTATCTCCGTCAAGCTGGAGGAGGCCCAGTTCGAGGGCCAGACCAAGACCAAGCTGGGCAACTCGGATATCCGTCTGCTGGTGGACCGTGCCGTCAGCGACGGGCTCAGCGAATATCTGGAGGAGCACCCCCAGGTTGGCAAGGCCATCATCGAAAAGGCTCTGCTGGCATCCCGTGCCCGTGAGGCGGCCAGAAAGGCCCGTGAGGCCACCCGCCGCAAGAGTCCGCTGGAGTCCGGCTCCATGCCGGATAAGCTGCAGGACTGCAACGAACGTGACCCCTCCCTCTGCGAAATCTACATCGTCGAGGGTGACTCCGCAGGAGGCTCTGCCATTCAGGGCAGAGACAGCCGTTTCCAGGCCATCCTCTCCATGTGGGGTAAAATGCTGAATGTAGAAAAGGCCCGGGCAGACAAGGTCTATGGCAACGACAAGCTGAACCCGGTCATCATGGCACTGGGCGCCGGCATCGGTAACGAATTCAATCTGGAAAAGCTGCGCTACCACAAGGTCATCATCATGGCGGATGCCGATGTTGACGGCGCGCATATCCGTACCCTGCTGCTGACCTTCTTCTTCCGCTATATGCGGCCCCTGATCGAACAGGGCTATGTCTATTCCGCCGTGCCGCCCCTCTATAAGCTGACCCGCGGCAAGCAGACAAGGGTTGCTTACTCCGACGCGGAGCGCGATAGGATCAGCGCCGAAATGCGCGGCGGCAACGAAAATATCAAGATCGGCATCAGCCGCTTTAAGGGCCTTGGTGAGATGGATCCCCACGAGCTTTGGGAGACCACCATGGACCCCGAGCGCCGCACCCTGCGCCGCATTACCATGGATGATGCCATCCGTGCGGACAGCGTCTTTACCGTTCTTATGGGCGAGCAGGTCGAGCCCCGTAAGGAATGGATCGAAAAGAACGCACAGTATGCCGTCAATATCGATTTCTAAGGAGGTGACGCAAATTGGCACATAAAAGAGACTATAAGCCGGAGGACATACGTTTTCCGGATCAGGTGATCACGGAATCCAACCTCGTTGATGAGATGGAGAAATCCTACATCGAATATGCAATGAGCGTCATCGTCGGCCGTGCACTGCCGGATGTCCGTGACGGACTGAAGCCGGTTCACCGCCGTATCCTCTACGCAATGTATGAGGATAACCTGACCTCAGATAAGCCCTTTAAAAAGTCCGCCACCTGTGTCGGTGACGTACTGGGCCGTTACCATCCCCATGGTGACTCCTCTGTCTATGACGCAATGGTCCGTCTGGCGCAGGATTTCTCCATGCGTTACATGCTGGTGGACGGCCACGGTAACTTCGGTTCCGTGGATGGTGACCCTCCGGCTGCTTACCGTTATACCGAGGCACGCCTCAGCAAAATCTCCAACGAGATGCTGCGGGATATCGACAAGGATACCGTAGACTGGGATCCGAACTTTGACGAAAGCCGTCAGGAGCCCCGTGTGCTCCCCTCCAGATTCCCAAATCTGCTGGTAAACGGCTCCAGCGGTATCGCCGTCGGTATGACCACCAACATTCCGCCCCACAACCTGCGGGAGGTCATTGCCGCCTGCATCTGTGTGCTGGATAACCCCGATGCCACCATCTTTGACCTGATGCAGCATATCAAGGGGCCGGACTTTCCCACAAAGGGAATCATTCTCGGCACCGCGGGCATCCGCGCCGCCTATGCCACCGGCCGCGGCCGTGTGAAGATCCGTGCCCGCACAGAGTTTGAGGAGTACGGCCAGAACCGTACCCGGATCATCGTGACGGAGCTGCCCTATCAGGTCAACAAGCGCCAGCTGATCAAAACGATTGCGGATCAGGTAAAGGAAAAGCGTCTGGAGGGCATCTCTGACCTGCGTGATGAGACAGACCGTGACGGCATGCGCATCGTCATTGAGCTCAAGCGTGACGCCAACCCGCAGGTGGTGCTGAACACCCTTTTTGCCAATACCCAGATGCAGTCCACCTTCGCGGTGAACATGCTGGCTCTGGTAGACAACCAGCGTCAGCCCAAAATCCTTTCCCTGCGGCATGTGCTGGACGAATATCTGGCCTTCCAGGAGGACATCATTGTCCGCCGCACCCGTTACGACCTGAAGAAGGCACAGGAGCGGGCCCATCTGCTGGAGGGCATGATCATCGCCCAGGATAATATTGATGAGGTCATCCGTATTATCCGCAGCAGCTATGACAACGCAAAGGAAAACCTGATGGACCGCTTTGGCCTCAGTGAGGTTCAGGCGCAGGCAATCCTGGATATGCGCCTCAAGGCCCTGCAGGGACTCGACCGTGAAAAGCTGGAGACCGAGTACAAGGAGCTGGAAGCGAAGATCGCCTATTATCAGCAGCTGCTGCAGGATGAGGCCATGGTTAAGAGCGTCCTGAAGGATGAGCTGCAGGCAATCTCCGACAAGTACGGCGACGACCGTAAGACCGAGATTCAGGAGGTCGATGATGAGATCGACATTGAGGACCTGATCGAGGAGGAGAACTGCTGCTTCACCATCAGCGAGGCGGGCTACGTCAAGAGAATGCCTGTCGATGAGTACCGCACCCAGAAGCGCGGCGGCCGCGGGATCAGTGGCGCCAGCCTGAAGGATGAGGACTTTGTCAAGAATATCTTCATTGCCTCCACCCACGATACCATGCTGATGTTCTCTAATATCGGTAAGGTCTACCGGAAGAAGGGCTATCATATCCCCGAAGCCGGCAGGACAGCCCGTGGCACCAACATTGTCAATATCCTGCCCCTGAGCCCCGAGGAGAAGATCACTGCTATGGTGACCCTGCGGGAGTTCAGCGAGAAGGAATATCTGGTAATGGTGACCCGCTTCGGTAATGTGAAGCGCCTGAAGCTGACGGAGCTGGATACTGCCAGAAGAACGGGCATCCGTGCCCTGTCTCTGGAGGACGGTGACGAGCTGATCGCCGTCTACCGTACCGACGGAAAGCAGAATGTGATCATCGGTACCCATGACGGTATGGCACTGTGCTTCAGTGAGGAAGATGTCCGTCCTATGGGCCGTGATGCCGTGGGTGTCCGTGGTATCAAGCTGGTGGGTGATGACTATGTCATCGGCGCTGAGATCATGGATGAATCCAAGTGCCTGCTGACCGTTACCGAAAACGGCTTTGGCAAGCGTACCCTGGCAACCGATTATTACCGCACCGCCGAGGATGGTACTCAGTATCCCCAGAAGCGTGGCGGCAAGGGTATGAAGAACTATACCATTACGCCCAAGACCGGTAAGGTTGCCGGCATCCGTCTGGTGACGGATACGGATGATGCCATGCTGATCTGCAGCGACGGCACTGTCATCCGTATGCCTGTTGGCGGCATCAATATCTATAAGCGCGATACCCAGGGCATTATCCTGATGCGCACCTCCGGAGAGACAAAGGTCATCTCTATTGAGCGTACCTACGGCGAAAATGCCGACCCCGCGGAGATTGAGGGCACCGCAAAATAAGGATACAGGAACAAAGGGCAGCGGCCTTTCATAAGCTGCTGCCCTTTTCTTTTCTGTTTTTACCTTATATTTCATGTGATCTTTGAGGGAAGAAAGCCTATGAACGTTACGATCTATACAGACGGAGCCTGCTCCGGAAATCCCGGTCCCGGGGGCTGGGGGGCCATCCTGATCTATGGAGAACACGAGAAGGAGATTTCCGGCGGACTGCCGCAGACCACCAACAACCGCATGGAGCTTACCGGCGTGATCGAGGCCCTGCAGCAGCTGAAGCGTCCCTGCACCGTGGAGCTCTATACAGACAGCCAGTATATTGTGAACGCCATCAATCAGGGCTGGGCAGTCCGCTGGCGTGCCAACGGCTGGATGCGCAATAAAAAAGAGGCTGCACTGAACCCCGACCTCTGGCAGAAACTGCTGGAGCTTACGGAGCTGCATCAGGTGACCTTTCACTGGGTTAAGGGCCATGCCTCCAACGAATACAATAACCGCTGCGATGCCCTTGCGGTTGCACAGCGGGACCTGAACGCAAAATAAAATTATCCACTTTTATGGTATAAAATGTGGAAAACTTTCTGAAAAATGTCTGTAAAGCTCTGATCTTGCCCGTAAAAATGTGCGTAAACCCGATAAAAAGTGCAAAAATTCAGAAAAAGACATTGAAAAATTTTAAAGCTTTTTCACATGGAAAGGGGGAGAATGTGAACCATGCAGCAGCTTGAAAAAAGACCCATCCGGCTGATCGCGCTGGATCTGGATGATACCACACTCAGCAGTCATTCCGAACTGCCCGAGCGGAACCGGGCAATCCTGGAGGCAGCGGCCCGGCAGGGCATTGAGGTGGTGCCTGCCTCCGGACGGAGCTTTGTCTCCATGCAGGGCGTGCTGGAGCTCTTTCCATGGAGCCACTATGCCATCTGCTCCAACGGCGCAGTGGTCTGCGCGCTGCCTGATGGTGAGGTGCTGCACCAGAAATTTCTGCCGGAGGAGACCATCCGGGAGCTTCAGCGGATCTGCGGCGGAGAGTTTTTAAGCTATGAGGTCTATGTGGACGGGCAGGCCTATGCCCAGCAGGACTATATCGAGCATTGCGGCGAATATATGTGCGACGAGGATACCGAATATTATGTGAAGAGCACCAGAAAACCTGTCCCGGATATTCTGGAGTTTATTGACCGGCATATTCATGAGATCCAGAGCTTTGTGATCTGCTATGGGAACGAAGCGGTAAAGGCCCGGATCCTTGCGGCGCTCTATGCTCCGGGAGAGGATGAGCGCCTGCAGCACGCCTATGTGACCTCCTCTGTGGACCGGCTGGCGGAGATCGCAAACCGGGACTGCGGCAAACACAGGGGTCTGGAGTTTCTGACCGGCTATCTCGGTATTCCACAGGAGCAGGTCATTGCCTTTGGCAACGCGGATAATGACGCGGAGATGCTGTCCTGGGCCGGAACCGGTGTAGCCGTGGCCAATGCCTCCGACAATTGTAAGGCCTGCGCGGATATCATAACCGGAGACTACCGGGATTGCGGTGTTGCCCAGGTGCTGGAGCAGCTGATCGACCCGGATGCCTCTGTCTGATCCGGATACTTATGAAAAATGCCCGCCTTTCAGAGGCGGGCATTTTTGCGCTTCAGATGAAATTAAAGATAAGCTTCTTTAGTGGGTCTGCTGGTTGATGAATTCGGGAGCCAGCTTGGAGTACATGATCTTCTGGGCGTGGTAAAGGCTGCTGTAGCCGGAGAGCATATAGCTGACAGAGCAGCAGAGGGCATAGAGGGCAAGGCCTTCGCCGCCGAAAAGCTCATAGCTTAAAAGAATGGAGGTCAGGGGGCAGTTAGTGACACCGCAGAAGACAGCGGTCATGCCGGCTGCCGCGGCAAAGGATGCCGGGAGCCCTATCAGGGACCCAAAGAAGCAGCCGAAGGTGGCGCCACAGAAGAAGGCCGGTACGATCTCGCCGCCCTTAAAGCCTGCGGAAAGGGTGATGGCAGTCAGCAGAATCTTCAGCAGGAAGGCCTCCGGCCTGGCTGTGCCTGCCATGGCATTGTTGATGACGGAAACACCTGCGCCACAGTAATCTGTTCCAAAGACGGTAAAGAGCAGGATCAGTACAATGCTGCCCACCAGAACCCGGATATAGGGGTTTTTACTGACCTTGTCATAAGCCTTCGGAACCAGATGCATGACAGCACAGAAGAGGATGGCAACAATGGCACAGAGAATGCCAAGGACCACAATCTGCAGCAGGGTCACCGGATTCAGGGAGGGAACAGCGGAAACGGCAAAAGCAGTAGCGGGCACGCCAATGGCACCGGCCACAAATTTTGCAATCAGGGCTGCCAGAACACAGGGGACAATGGCAGAATAATACATAACGCCCACACTGACAACCTCCATGGACATGACTGCCGCTGCCAGCGGGGTACCAAAGAGGGCAGAAAAGCCGGCTGCCATACCACACATGGTGATGATGCGGTCGTCCTTTTCATTCAGACGGGTAATACGGCCAATCCAGTTGGAAATGGAGCCGCCAAGCTGCAGGGCAGCACCCTCACGGCCTGCGCTGCCACCTGCAAAATGGGTCAGCACGGTGCCGATAAAGATCAGTGGCGCGGTACGAATGCGGAGATGGCGGCCTTCACGGACGGCACCGATGATATATTCGGTACCCTTATCGTCGCTCATACCCGTGATATGGTAGGACCAGACGATCAGCAGGCCGGTCAGTGGCAGCAGATAGAGCACCCAGGGATTTTCACCCCGGAATTCGGTGGCCTTATCAATGCCGATATGGAAGGCTGCACCGACAATGCCAACCACCACACCCACAATGATGGCGAAGATCAGCCATTTGACCAGGGTTGTCACATAGGCCAGCCAGTGCTGGAATTTTTCATGCATAAACTCTCTCTCCTCTGAAAGCTAAGAACGATTTGGAAGCGTGACCGCTGCGTCAGATCCTTGAAGCGGCATCATAGGCAGACCGGGTCGCGCCACGGACATTGCCTGCTTTGACACAGTCGCCGATGGGCTCAAAGAAGAGACTCAGACCCCGGAACTGTTCTGCAGCCGCGCTGCGGGCACGCATGCCGGCGGCCAGAACCACAGTATCGGCGGGAAGCAGGGCGGTGTTGCCATAGGAATCCGATGCCACGATGCCCTCCTCATTGATCTCACGGCAGGTGACGCCACAGTAATAGTCCACATACTGGTTCATGTGCTCCACCAGTGCCTGACGGGGAATGGAGTAATCCTCCTGGGCGATGGCACGGGTCATCTCCACCAGTACTACCTGCTTACCCAGATACATGGACAGGTAAAGGGCGGTTTCACAGCCCACCAGACCGCCACCGATAATGGCAATGCGCTGGCCCATGGGCTCACCGGCAAGACCCTTACGGTAGCACTCCTCCGCGGTGATGACATTGCTGCCATTGACACCGGGAATCTTCGGGATTACCGGGTCTGCGCCAACAGCGGCCAGCACGGCATCGGGCTGCATATACTCTACCAGCTCCGGTGTTGCGGTGGTGTTCAGGATCACATGGATGCCCAGCTTATCCATCATATGGATCTGGTAATCCATAAAGTTTTCAAGGACCTTCTTAAAGGCAGCCTGACGGGCAAAGACCAGCTTTCCACCCAGATGGTCGTCCTTTTCAATCAGGGTGACATCGTGGCCACGCTTTGCCGCAACCATGGCCGCCTCCATGCCGGAGGGACCGCCGCCAATGACAACTACCTTTTTCTTGCCCTCCGGGGGCTGCTCCAGCAGCTTCAGCCGGTACTCGCGGCCCACAGTGGGATTGACGGAGCAGGCGAAGGCCGTGTTTCTGCCGTAATCCAGACAATGGAAGCAGCGGATGCAGGGGATGATCTCATCCTCCTTGCCATAGAGAGCCTTGTTGGGTACCTCCGCATCGGAAATGGTACCACGGGCCATGGCAATCAGGTCGGCACCGCCGGTGGCAAGGGTCTCCTCCATCAGGGCAGGCTGCTGGAAGGCACCAAGGGTCAGAATGGGAATATGGATGCGGCCGGACTCCCTGACCTCCCGTGCCAGATAGGCGTTGCAGCCTGCAGGCAGAAAGTTATTGGGATGCATGATGTGCTCTGTCTCGGAGTAGAAGCTGCCGCAGGAAATATGGGCAATGTCAATCTTATCCTGGATCATCTCCAGATAGTCCACACAGTCCTTTGTGGTGAAACCACCCTGGGTCAGCTCACTGCCGGAGATACGGTACTCGATGAGCAGCTTGCGGCCGACTCTGGCCCGGATGGCGTCCAGAATCATAATGGGAAATTTCGCCCGGTTTTCCAGACTGCCGCCAAACTCATCCCGACGGGTATTGAACTTGGGCGAGAGCATCTGCGACAGGACCAGACCGTGGCCACTGTGGATCAGGATCATATCAAAGCCGGAATCCAGCGCGGCTTCCGCGACATCCGCATAGGTTTCGGCTATCTTTTCCATGACGGGGCGGGTCAGCTTTGGGTACTGGGGACCATGGCCGTTGACGGTGTAGGAGACATAATTGCCCTGATCGTCATAGCCGTGATATTCAAAGGCCAGCAGCTCCAGAGAAATCTTTGCGCCGTAATAGTGGACGGCGTCGGTCAGCTGGCGCCACATCTTATGGTTCTGCTTTGGCAGAATGTTTTCATTGGCGTGGTGTTCATCCGGCTTGCGCTGCAGGTCCATATTCTGGGCAGACACCGTAATATTGGCGCTGCCACCCTTTGCCTTATTGGCATAATAGCCGATGATGGCCTCATTGGGGTATTCCTCCAGACCGTTCAGCAGATGGGTACCGGCCGGAGCAGACCAGATGCGGTTTTTAAAGGTAAGGCCCCCAATGGTAATGGGGGAGAAAAGATGGGGATATTTCAGTTTCATGGTAATTCCTCTCAGATTCCGGGATTTGCATAAACTCACAACCTATATCATAGCACAAGGAAAGAGCGGGAACAAGCACCAACCTTGCCCTGCAACGCCAGAAAGAAGTGCAGATTACTTTGCTCCCTGTTTTTTTCAGTTGCAGACTGTCGGTGAATACGAAAATGCAGCTGTCCCGCTGATGTCAGAAAGCTCAGGCCCGGTAAAGAGAAGCCACTTGTGTCATGACCTCCCGGGGAATATAATAAAAAGGATCGTTCACAGCATGCTGTGAGCGATCAAAGAAGAAAACGGAGGAAGCAGTATGAACCGGAAGATCACAGATCAGGCAGAAATGGAAATTGCCGTGAAGAAATATTTTGAGACCCTTACTACAACGCAGGCCGGGCAGTTTAACGCCATGCTGAACCCGGAGCCTGTAGCCTGCAGCTATGCGGAAAAGACCCTTACGGTCGCGCTCCGCGTCGAGCCATGGATGGTCAATCCGGCAGGGATCCTGCATGGAGGGATCGAGGCCTCCATCATGGATTTTACCATGGGTGTCCTGTCCCGCCTCTGCATGGATGGCAAGCTGACGCCGACCGTGTCTATGAATATTGAATACCTGCGCTCCTTTCAGATCGGTGACCGGGTGCTTGTGACGGCGGTCTGTGAAAAATGCGGAAGTCACCTCAGCTACATCAGTGCAAGGGCATGGGAGGAAAAAAGCCCGGAGAAGATCGCGCTGACTGCCTCTGCAACCTATTATACGGGATAGGCCTTCCGGGCATGGCATGATGCTATCATGCTATCATGCCATAAAACTATAAAACTGCTCTTCAGCAAAAAAACACGCCGGACAGCTTTGTCCGGCGTGTTGTGCGATTTTTATTCCTCTATGGAGGCAGGATCACAGGCTTCGGCAGGCAGGACCAGCCGGCAGACCTCAGTGACCTGATCTCCGTCAAAGACCATGCGGAATACCGAGGGCTGGGGCAGCTGGCCTGTATAGGCGTCATTGATCTCCGGCAGCCAGCGGGAAAGGTAGGCACAGATTGCTGCGCCATGGGAACCGATCAGCAGCTTTTTGCCGGGATTCTCCTGTACAAAGCGGAGAACGGCACGGTGCATACGCTCGGCGGCCTGATTCAGGGATTCGCCCTGCTCGGCGGCCAGATCCCGGTCCTCCCACTGCCTGCCACGGAAGCCACCGGGTTTGGGTCCGCCCTTCGGACCCATAGGGGGCTTTTCAGATGGGTCCGGTGGGCCGTCGGTGCCGGGCATGATGCCAAATTCCAGCTCCTTCAGGTCCTCATCCATTGTGACGGGCAGATGATCGGCCTCTACCACATAGCGGAGGGTGGAAAGGGTACGGGCGAAGGGTGAGCAGCGGACAGCGTCTGCCGAGCGAATCTCCTCGCACTGAAGAAGGCCCTTTGCCTTCCGTTCGCCGTTTACGTTCAGGGGTTGGATACGGTCAAGAAAGGTGCGGTCCTGCCAGCGGGGCATGTGCATTTTTTCGGAGTGGCGGACCAGATAGACGGTTGTCTGCATATTGTTTCCTCCAGGATCAGGGATGGAGCCGGGTTGGAACTCCAACCCGGCTGTGCTGTAATTACTGATTGTTTTCCAGATAGGCTTCATAGCCCAGCTGCATGATCTCGGTGCAGCGCTCAATGCCCAGAGACTTAAGCTCGGCGACATAGGTATCCCAGCCGGTCTCAATGTCCTCCTGACCTACGATGAACTTCAGAATTTTTTCAGTGGCGTAGGTCTCAACATCGGAGGAATACTGGGTATATTCTTCGCTGAGGTCTGTGGGAACCGCAACAGCAGAGGGCATGGCCATGCTGCCGGTCTGGAGCTCAGGCCATGCGGTCAGGGCAAGGTTCTGCATGTCGGTGTAGGTCAGACGGTTGCGCAGGCTGTAGAAGAGGCCGGGCGCGTTATCTGTCATGTAGACGGTGGTCAGGATCTTCCAGGTGATATCGGGGTTATCGGTGATCAGCTCGGTGAAGGCAATTTCGCCGTTTTCATCATACTCCCAGGACTCGCCCTCGACACCATAGCTGGTCAGGGTTGCGCCTTCGGGGGTGCACAGGTAGTCCATCCACTGCAGCAGCAGGGGCAGCAGATCAGAGTCAATGGTGGAGCAGATGGTCCAGAGGCCCATGGTGGTGCTGCTACTGGATTCCACGGCAGCAATGCCAAGCTCGTCACCGGCATTCTTTGTGATATCATGGATGGGGGTCAGCGATATGCCAAGGGCATCTACAGTGGGGAAGTCTTCAATGCTGAAGTAGCCGATGGCGGTCTGGTTGTTCAGCAGAGCCTCCTTCGCGGCGGCATCGTTGATCAGGGTGTGCTCGGTGGTGATAAAGTCCTTATAGATCAGGCCCTCGTCATACCAGGTGTGCATCAGGGTCAGGTAATCCCGGAGATTATCGGAGATCAGGCCGTTCTGAACCTGTCCGTCAATGACATAGAAGGGGGTGCAGCCGCTCATGGTGTCCATGCTGTAGGCAACCTCATAGCCGGCTGCCAGCATTCCGCCACCGCCGGTGCCGTAATTATCCAGCCACAGGGCGGATCCGGCACCCTTTTCATCCCGGGCCCAGGTCAGAAAATCGTAAAGCTCATCATAGGTCTCGGGTGTGGAGCCGTATTCCTCGGCCCAGTCGGTACGGATGGCAAGACCGCGGCTGAAGGAGCTGTCCAGCTCATCCACGGTAATGGAGCCCATGCAAACGAGCTCACCGTCCGCATCGGAGAAGTTGGCACGATACTCGGGATATTCGTCCAGAAGGTATTCGAAGTTGGGCATATATTCTTCGGCCTGCTCGGTGAATTCCAGAACGAACTCGTCCGCAACGGCAGCCTCGATGCCGCCTGCATAGTTGTTTGCGACAACACTGGTGACGTCCGGCCAGTCACCGGAGGCAACGACCAGCGCAAACTGTTCTTCCGCTGCACTGCCTGAGACGCAGGTAGCGTCCATATAGAGGTTGGTGAGCTCACCCATACGCTTAAAGACGGAGGCCTGTCCAAGCTGCTCTACATAGGGCAGCGCCTTGGAGCTCATGGTGCCCCAGAAGGTGAAGTACTGCACATCATCACACAGAGGCAGGGAAATCTCATAGGGATAGGGAGATTCCGCTTCTTCCGCGGGGGCAGCCTCTTCAGCTGCGGAATCGGCAGCCTCAGCCTCTGCCGGGGCAGCCTCTTCGGCTTCAGCTGGAGCTTCGGCTTCTTCAGCTGGAGCTTCAGCTTCTTCTGCAGCAGAGACTGCTGCTTCTGCGCCGGATGCCTCAGCAGCGGCGGATGCAGCACTGCTTCCACAGCCTGCAAAGAGGCCAAGGCAGAGGCAGATGCACAGCAGCAGAGCCGTCAGTTTTGTCATTTTCATATTCTTCACTCCTGTTATAAAAAATTTTTATGAATGGACTTTGAATTTCATGATTTAAAATTACCGGAAACTGGTAAAAGCTTCAGAAATTCTGCCCTTTCTCAGCTATTTTATTACGGCTGCCCTTGCACTGTCAAATTATGCAATGTTATAATACATTAGATAAATTTATAGAAACCCGGGAGGAGATCAGATGCTGGACCATAAGCTGTATACATTTCTGAAGGTGATCGAGCTTGGAAGCTTCAGTAAGGCGGCCGCAGAGCTCAATTTAACCCAGCCTGCAGTCAGTCAGCAGATCAGTCAGCTGGAGGAGGAGCTTGGGGTTCCACTGCTGATCCGCAAACGTGGCAGCCTGACACTGACACCCCAGGGAGAGATCGCCTGCCGCTACGCCCGGAATCTGCTGAAGACCTACAGCGGCATCTGGTCAGAGCTGGATGATCTGAATAAGGAATACCGCCATATCATGGTCGGCATTACGCCCATTGCCCAGAGCAGCCCACTGGTGGACGTGCTGGTCCGTTACAGTGCCCGGAAGCGGGACCTGAAATTTTCTATGTACGAGCAGAACCCCGAACGGATCTGTAACCTGATCCAGACCGGGGTCGTGTCCTGGGGAATCCTGGATTCCGTACCGATGGACAGGCTTTCGGACAGTGACCTGCAGGTGCTGACACTGGAGACAGAGCAGCTGGAGTGCGTGCTCTGCCCCGGTCATCCACTGGCCGCGGGTGAATCGGTCTCCATTGCGGACCTCAGAAAGGAGGCCATGCTGCTGCCCCAGCCCAAGTATACCAGTACGGCTTTATTTTCTGAAGCGCTTCAGCAGGCCGGCAGCAGTCTGGATGATCTGCGGATCATTCTGGAAACCGATGATGTGGCAGCCCTGAAGCGTTATGCCGCGGAGGGCATTGGCATTACGGTTCTGCCTCGCAGCTGCTGCGAGCGGGAGGTCAGATCCGGGGAGCTGGTCCTTCGTCCGATCCGTGAGATCCATGTGAGCAGCCGAGTCTGTATGGTATACGCGGAGGGAAACCGTGATCTGGATATTTTACATGAAATTGCCGCGCAGTTCCGGATTGCCCGGGGTGCCGGCGCGGTTCCGGATCCCGAGGCATCCCTTAAAAAGTAAGGGCAGGGGAAAAGCGGATTGCAGTTTCTGACTCGGAACTGTATAATGGATGAGACAGAATGCCAGAAGGAGCTGTAAGTAAGGGAGTGTGAGAGAGTATGGCAGAATATAAAGCGGCCTGCAGGGGCTGCCACGGTGGCTGCATGCACATTATCACAGTGGAAAACGGACGCGCGGTGAAGGTGCGCCCGGACCCGGACGGCCCCCTGAACCATGGCCGGGCCTGCGTCAAGGGTATGAGCATCATTGAACAGATGTACCACCCGGACCGCATCACCTACCCCATGCGCCGTGTCGGTGAAAAGGGCAGCGGCAGCTGGCAGCGCATCAGCTGGGATGAGGCCTATGACGAGATCGCGGAAAAGCTGGGCCACCTGAGACGGGAGTACGGGCCGGAATGCGTTTCGCTGATCTCCGGGACCGGACGCCATCACCTGAGCCAGGTCTGGCGCTTTGGCAATGTTCTGGAAACCCCAAATGCCACCTCCTCCGGGGCGCTGATCTGTCTTGGGCCCCGGAAGAATGCCGGTGATTTTACCTCCGGCCACTTTGCCGGTGTGGACTATTATGGAGATGTAAAGCCCGCCGGTATTCTGGTCTGGGGCGCGAACCCTGCCATCTCCGGCGCGGACGGGGAGCTGCAGTTTCATATCCGGGATGCTGTGAAGGCAGGTACCCCGCTGATCGTCGTTGACCCCAAGCCCAACGAGCTTACAAGGGTGGCAAAGTGCTGGCTGCCCCTGCGGCCCGGCACAGACGGCGCCCTGGCACTGGGCATCCTGAACATCCTCATTGAGGAAGACCTCTATGACCATGATTTTGTGGAAAACTGGACCTATGGCTTTGCGGAGCTGAAGGAGCGCTGCCGGCGCTTTGATCTGGCTACGACCGCAAAGATCACCTGTCTGGAGCCGGAACAGATCCTTACGGCCGCCCGGCTGCTGGCCTCTATCCATCCGCTTTCCATGGAGTGGGGCTGCGCCATCGAGCAGAGCGTCAACGCCTTTGGCACCTGCCGGGCCATCTATATGATCCCGGCTCTGCTGGGCAATTACGATATCCCCGGCGGCTTTGTGGAGAGTATGGAGATCGCGCCGACAGCGGACATCCTGCTGGACCGGCTGAGCCCGGAGCAGGCAAAAAAGTGCATCACCGGCCCTTATACCCTCTGCGACGGCAGCGCCTCGCCAAAGCTCTTTGCCCACCCGTGGATGACGCTGGAGGCCATGAAGGCGCAGTCCGACAGCCCCTACCGCATCCGGGCCATGATCTCCAATGCCAACAATACCATGATCTCCGTACCGGACAGCCTGCATACCTTTGAATGCCTGAAGGAGCTGGAATTCTTCGTCTATATGGACTTTTTCATGACCCCGACAGCAGAGCTGGCAGACCTTGTGCTTCCGGCGGCCCTGTGGCCGGAGATCGACAGCGTCTACTGTATGCCGGAGTTCGGCGATGTGGCAGCCCTCTGTATGCGGAAAACGGTGCAGGTAGGGGAGTGCAAGTCCGATGAGGAGTTCTTTCTGGAGCTCAGCCGGCGGATGGGTCTGGATTACGGCGCGGAAAGTCAGGAGGAGATCCTTGCGGGTATTCTGCAGGAGCTGGGCCGCCGCAGGCCCCAGTATGCCGGACTGACCTTCGAGCAGTTCGCGGAGCTGGGCTGGATCGCTCCGGAGCGTACCTATTATAATTATAAAAAGCACGGCTTTGACACCCCGACCGGAAGGTTTGAACTCTATTCCCCACGGCTGGAGGCCGCCGGCTCCGACCCGCTGCCGGACTGGCATGAGGTCCCGGAAAGTCCGGTCAGCCGTCCGGACCTGCTGCCGGAATATCCCCTGATCCTGACCACAGGCAGCCGTACCCAGCCCTATTTTATCTCCAACAACCGGCAGATCCGATCCCTGCGGCGGCAGCATCCCTTTCCACTGGTCTCACTGAACCCAAAGACCGGGGCGGAATATGGCCTTACGGAGGGCAGCTGGGCCTGGATCCGGACACCCCGGGGAGAGATCACCCAGAAGGTGAAATTTCTGGAGGAAATGCCGGAAGGTATTGTCAGCTGCGAAATGGGCTGGTGGTATCCGGAGGCTCCGGCCCCGGACTATGGCTGGCGGGAATCCAACGCCAATGTACTGACGGTGGGCAACGGGGAGTGCGACCCGGTGACCGGCTCCTATCAGCTGCGGGCTCTGCTCTGCAGTGTCCGGCCCAACCCGGATTGCGGTATTGAAGCCCGCTATGAGGCCTGGATGAAGGAAGCATAGAGATCAGGCGCGGAGACCGCAGAAGTCTCCGCGCTTTTTCGGCTTTCCGGCTTTCCGGCTTTCCGGCTTTTCAGCCTTTTATCATTCCTGTGCCTGTTCACCGCGCCTGCACTTTTCAGAAAGAAAACTGAAAAAAGTGCTTGACAAAGAAGGGTCCGATGGATATAATAATACCTGCTCGCAAGGGTAATGGTATATGGCGGCATAGCTCAGTTGGTAGAGCATTCGGTTCATACCCGGAGTGTCACTGGTTCGAGTCCAGTTGCCGCTACCATTTTTTTTTACCTGACTGATTTATTCATTCAGGATCTGGCCCGGTGGTCAAGCGGTTAAGACACGGCCCTTTCACGGCTGTAACACGAGTTCGATTCTCGTCCGGGTCACCAACAGAAAAGACGCCTTCGGGCGTCTTTTTTGCGTCTTTTTGCGTATTCCTGCATCTTTCTGCGTCTTCCTGGATCTTTTGGCACCTGACCGCATAGAAGCTGCCTGCGTTCCGTGCCCTGAAAGCTTCTGAGTTTTCCACTTTTCCACATTTTATTCCACATTTTCTCCGGGTTTTTCTGAAAATCCAGACTGAAATTTAAACAATTTGTAATCTTTTTATACATTTTGTTACAGCTTTCCGGTAAACGGATATCTGCGCTGGCAGGACCGGCTCTCTGATCAGGCGCAAGGGTGTGCGGAAGGCCTGTGAATAACATAGTAATTTACTTGGTATTATTGACGAAAGCAGTGGAATCATGTATAATAGGCGTGAATTTTTAAGACTGTGCACCGAAAGCTCCGGAAACTCCGGAAGCTCCGGAAGCTCCGAAAGCTCCGGAAAAGTGGCGGTGCTATTAAATAAGTAAGGATGCTGTGATATGCTCGAAATTAAAAACCTGAGTTTTTCCGTGAATACCGAGGGCGGTAACACGGAAATCCTGAAAAATATCAACCTGACCATTCCCGATGGCAAGTTCTATGTGATCACCGGACCTAACGGCGGCGGCAAGTCTACCCTGGCTAAGATCATCATGGGCATTGAAAAGCCTACCTCCGGCCAGATCCTCATGGATGGCAGAGACATTACGGACCTGAGTGTCACCGACCGTGCCAGACTGGGCATCAGCTATGGCTTCCAGGCGCCCCCGAGATTCAAGGGTATGAAGGTCAGCGATCTGCTGTCCTGCGCTGCCGGCAAAAAGCTGAGCATGGATGACGCATGTAAGTACCTGACCCAGGTGGGTCTCTGCTCCAGAGAATACATCGACCGCGATGTGGACTCCAGCCTTTCCGGCGGTGAGCTCAAGCGCATTGAGATTGCCACCATTCTGGCAAAAAAGGGCTGCCTGATGATCTTCGACGAGCCCGAGGCCGGCATCGACCTCTGGTCCTTCAGCCGTCTGACCGCCACCTTTGAGGCCATCCACAGGCGTTCGGATGCCTCCATGATCATCATCTCCCATCAGGAGCGCATCATCCGGCTTGCGGATGAGATCATCCTGATCTCCGGCGGTGAGGTCCGGGAGACCGGTCCCGCGGATGTGATCTTCCCCAAGATCCTGGCCAACACCACCGGCAGCTGCAATTATTTGGAGGATATGTGATATGGCAGAACTGAATGAGATCCAGAGAATGATGCTGGAGAAGGTCGCGGACATGAAGCAGATGCCCACCGAGGGCGCCTACAACCTGCGACTGAACGGCAAGGGCTTTGTCCGTCACTCCTCCGAGCATATTGATATTGTCCCCAAGGAGGACAAGCCCGGCATTGATATCTACATCAAAGAGGGCACGAAGGGCGAGACCGTTTCCATCCCGGTTGTCATCACCGAATCCGGCCTTGATGACATGGTTTATAATGATTTTCATGTGGCGGATGGCTGTGATGTGACCATTGTGGCAGGCTGCGGTGTTCATAACTGCGGCTGTGATGACAGTAAGCACAACGGCATTCACACCTTCTACATCGGCAAGAACTGCAATGTGCGCTATCAGGAGAAGCACTACGGTGCAGGCGACGGCACCGGCGGCAGGATCCTGAACCCCGAGACGGTGCTCTACATCGGTGATGGCTCCACCGTTTACCTTGATATGAGCCAGATCGGCGGCGTGGACAGCACCAGGCGCTATACAAAGTGCGAGGTGGGCGAAAATGCCGAGCTGCAGATCCTTGAACGACTGCTGACCCACGGAGAACAGACGGCAGATTCTGAGGTGGACGTCTTTTTGAACGGACTGGATGCACGCTGTCAGATCACCTCCCGTTCTGTGGCAAAGAACGACTCCCGTCAGGTCTTCTACCCCAGAGTGCAGGGCAACAACCAGTGCTTTGGCCATGTACAGTGCGATGCCATTATCATGGATCAGGCCCGGGTTCGCTCTATCCCGGAGATCAGCGCCAACCATGTGGACGCCAGTCTGATCCACGAGGCCGCCATCGGTAAGATCGCCGGCGAGCAGATCCTGAAGCTGATGACCCTTGGCCTGACGGCAGAGGAGGCAGAGGAGAAAATCCTCGAGGGCTTCCTGCGCTGAGCGGGATCCGATCCTGTTTTCAGATTACAAAAATTACAGCCTTCTATTGATATGACCCCCCTTAAGCAGACATGGTAAATAACCAAAGTCTGCTCAGGGGGATTTTTTTGTCCGCTTCCGGTACTTCCGAATCCGGCAGCTTTAAAAATTTCGGATTCCGAAATTACTGCTTGCAATTTACCTGCAGGTCCCATATAATAGCAGGGAATTACGGCAGAAAGGAAGGGTACTGAGTCCTGACAGCAAGGGTCGGAGCGGTATGGCTTCTCTTTTTTTATGCCTGTTTCAGAAATCTGAGAGGAGAACTGTTAATCATGAACCTGATCTACGGAATCCATGACAGACCGAAGTTTACCGAAATCCTTCTGTTTGCCATCCAGCAGCTGCTGGCCATTATGGCGGCAACCATCGCGGTGCCGGCAGTTGTCAATGCTTCCATGGGCACGGAGCTTTCCGCTTCCGCGGCCCTCTTCGGTGCCGGCGTCGGTACCTTTGTCTACCTGCTCTTCACCAGGAGCTCCAGCCCGGTATTCCTGGGCAGCTCCTTTGCCTTTATCGGCTCCATGTGCTCCGCCTTTGGCGGCGCGGCTTCCATGGCCGCAGGCTACTGGGGTCTGGTGATCGGCGCCATTATGGCAGGCCTTGTCTACGTGATCCTGGCCATTGTCATTAAATTCTGCGGTGTTGCATGGATCGATAAGCTGATGCCCCCTGTCATCATCGGACCCACCGTCTCCATCATCGGCCTGAGCCTTTCCGCCAACGCTGTTGGCGACCTGATGAGCTCCTCTGTGGAGGGCGGCTCTGTCTATGTGGCCATGATCTGCGGCCTTGTGACGCTGGCTGTCACCATGCTCTGCTCCACCTATGGCAGGAAGATCGGCCGTCTGATCCCCTTTATCATCGGTGTGCTCTGCGGCTATGCTCTGGCCTCAGTTTTCGCAGCCATCGGTAACGTCACCGGAAATCAGGCTCTGATCGTGATCGATTATTCTGCCTTCAGCGGCTGCGGCTTCTTTGCCCTGCCGAAGTTCATGTTTGTACTGGGCAAGGGTGGCCTTAAGGATATCAATGCCAGCTATCTGCTGACCCTCTTCGCGGCCTATGTTCCTGTTGCCTTTGTTGTCTTTGCCGAGCATCTGGCAGACCACAAGAACCTCTCCTCTATCATTGGCGTGAACCTGCTGGAGGAGCCCGGCCTGACCCGCACCCTGCTGGGCGACGGCGTTGGCACCATGGTCTCCACCATCTTCGGCGGCTGCCCCAACACCACCTACGGCGAGTCCATCGGCTGTGTTGCCATCACCCGGAACGCTTCCACCATCAGCATCTGGGGCTGCGCAGTGCTCTGCATCCTCTTCTCCATGGTTTCTCCTCTGGTGGCCTTCCTTGAGACCATTCCCAGCTGTGTCATGGGCGGCGTCTGCATTGCCCTTTACGGCTTTATCGCAGTTTCCGGCTTCAAGATGTTCCAGCAGGTTGACCTGAACAGGAACCGTAACCTCTTTGTTGCCTGTGTGATCTTCATTACCGGTGTTGGTGGCATGGTCGTCTCCTTCGGTGCTGTGGAGATCCGCACTGTTGCCTGCGCCCTGATCCTCGGCATCCTGACCAATGTGATGCTGAAGGGTGAGAAGGACGAGGAGGACGGCTCCGAAGGCTAACAGGTAAGCCTGTGGCCCAAAAAGAACTGCATACAGGTCCTGAATAAAAATGAACGATCGGGCGGCCCGCCACGGGCCGCCCGATCCTGCTTTAATTTGAAAAAATATGGTTTCCTGCAACAAACTTCTCGCGGATCACACAGTCCGCATCATTATAGCAGGCACGCTCGAGCCTCTCCCGGACAGTAAGCGCCCGCATGGAGTACATTGCCTGATCATCCAGAACCAGCGCATCGAATTCGTATCCGTCCGCAAAGGAACCAACCCTGCCAAAGTAGCTGCCGCCGAGGACAGTCGCAAGATAGAATGCCTCCTCAAAGGTCAGCGGCCTGTCGTTTGTGTCCACAAGGCGATAATACATCTTGGAGGCCATGATCGTATCAAGGATCGTATGAAGCATGTTCATGGAAGAACCGGCTGCCACATCGGTTCCAATCCCAACCGGAATACCTGCAGTCAGAAACCTTCTGACCGGTGCAATCCCACTTGTCAGGTTCATATTTGAATTCGGACAGTGCGCAATATAGGTGCCGTGCTTCTTCAGTATGGCCATTTCCGCTGCATCACTGTATACACAGTGCGCCATGATGGAGGGAAGCTCCGGTGAGCCCATTGTGCCAAACATCTCATAGGCGCCTGCATAGGATGTGGATTTCGGTACAAGCTCCCTTACCCAGGCAATCTCTGATCTGTTTTCAGAGAGATGCGACTGGATCATAAGCTTCCGCTCCCGGGAAAGCGTTCCGATCGCCTGCATAAGCTCGTCGGAGCATGAAGGGATAAATCTGGGCGTCAGGATCGGCTTTGTATTGACATATCTGCCCTCAATCCTTCGGAGCCAGTCAAGCGTCGCATCGATCGAAGCCTTTGCGTCTGCTTCCTGCAGATTTTCACCGCCGTTTCTGTCCATGTTCACTTTTCCAACGTAAGTGATCACCCCGGTAGCCTCAAGCTGATCCATAAGCGCAATCGTGGCTTCCGTATGCAGTGTTGCAAATACGCAGGCTCTTGTAGTAAAGCTGCGCTTTAGATCATAGCAGAAATAGCTGTAGGCCTTTTTAGCGTATGCAAGGTCGGAATATCTCGCTTCCTCCGGAAAGGTATGGATCGAAAGCCAGTCCAAAAGCTCCAGATCCATCCCGATGCCCCGGAAGGTATATTGCGGCGCGTGAAGATGCAGATCGGTCATGCCCGGTATGATCAGAAAATCACCGTAATCATATATGGGAAGTCCCCTGTATGCTTCCGGAAGCTCACAGAATACGCCCTTCGACCTGCCGTCCAGGCATACCACATATCCGCTTTCCAGTGTTTCAAGATTGTTTATGTCCTTCGAGAACGCAATGCTTCCCTTAAGAATAAAGCTCTTTTCCGTCATGTCCTTCATGGGCTCCTCCGCCTGTTCAATTCTGTCTTCCAGATGATATATGGGGTTCCGGGCTGAAGCTTAGCGCTCGGCCTCTGCCATCCGCTGCTCCAGCGTCTGCAGCAGCGCTTCCGGGCTCGTATCGCTTTTGACACTGGTGCGGTTCAGCAGGTAGAGGGAATCCGCATTGCCGCAGGTGATGATATTACTGCCGGAGCCGGCTACTGTGATCCGGAAGCCGGCATCCTTTGCCGCTTCCTCTGCCGTCAGGGTGTAATAGTTGTGAGGGTAGGTCAGGGCCAGCGGCTCGTCCAGAACCTCTGCGATGATGCTGCGGGACAGGGTGAAATCCTCCAGCAGGGCGGCGTAATAATCCGCATCGCTCTCACCCACCAGTCGTGCCACATTATATCTGCCGCCAACCACGGGGATGAAGCTCCTGCGCATGTGCAGGTTGCAGGTGTGGCTTTCAATATAGAAGGTGCCATCCTCCAGTGCCGCAATCTCCTCCAGCGCAAAGTGAGGCGTGATCTCCTCACCACAGAAGCTGGACTGTCCGATATAGGCGCAGATGACGGAAATCTCGGCACAGAAGCCGTATTTTCTGAATACAGGATAGGCAACGGAAATATTATCCTCATAGCCGTCATCCAGTGTGATCACAATGGGCCGGTCCGGCAGGGGTGTACCGTTGTCGACAAAATCCACCAGCTGCCGATAGCTGACTGTATGATAGCCGGCCTCACTGAGGGCAGAGAGGACTGCGTCCAGCTGCCCGGCGGTTATGGCATAGTCATTGGGGTCCGATTCTACAATGCTGTGCATGGAAAGGATGGGGACGTTGGCCACAGTGGGGTAGAGAATGCTGTCATCCTCCAGAACTGTTTCGGAAAGGCGCATGATCAGGGCTGCGCACTCCGCACGGGTGGCGGTGCCCTGAGGCTCCAGTGTACTGGAGGTCCGGCCCTTGAGAATGCCCACTGCCACGGCCCATCTGACGGCACCAATGGCAAAGCTGTTGACGGAGGACTGGTCAGAGAAGCGGTTCAGGTTGGAGCGCTGCAGAGGCTGCCCACCCAGATCCGCCACATAGCGGTAGAGGATGGTGACCAGCTCCTGCCGGGTGATATCGGCATTGGGCCGGAAGCTGCCGTCGCTGTATCCCCGTACAATACCATGGGCCTGGGCCCAGGCCACTGCCGGGGCATAATAGGCATTCTGGCGGACATCGGTAAAGTCGGCGCTTCCGGCTTCCGGAGACCCGGCCATACGGTAAAGAATAGTGACCAGCATACCCCTTGTAAGCGTATCATTGGGGGAGAAGGTGGTGTGTTCGGTGCCCTTCATCAGGCCCTGACTGTATACATAGCAGATGCTTTCGTAATACCATTTTCTGGAAGATACATCGGTAAAGGGAATTGCGTCATCCGCCAGAACGGAAACCGGCAGGAAGGAAAGCAGCAGACAGAAACAGAGAAGCAGAGCGGTGATCCGGATTCGTTTCATGGTCAGCCTCCTGTGTCATTTGTGGTATTTGCTGCCCGCAAGGATGCTCTCCGCACGGTAGAGCTGCTCCAGGACCATGACCCGGGCCAGATGGTGGGGGAAGGTCATGGGGCTCATGCTGAGCTTAAAGTCTGCCCGGGCCTTCAGCTCCGGGTCGATGCCGAAGGAGGAGCCGATGAGAAAGACCAGCTCCGATCTGCCCGCCAGCCGGACAGCAGAGAGCTTATCGGCCAGTTGTTCGGAGGAGAGTAGCTTTCCCTCCGGGGTCAGGGCGCAGAGCCAGCAGCTTTTCGGCAGCTTCTGCAGCACGGCCTCGGCTTCCTTTTTGAGGGCGGCATCAATCTGTGCCTGGGATGGGTTTTCCGGCAGCCGGACCTCCGGAAGCTCCAGAATCCGGATCCCGCCATAGGCCTTGATCCGTTTGTCATATTCCTCTACGGCGGAGCGGTAAAAGGCTTCCTTCAGCTTGCCGGTAGCGATCAGTGTCAGCATTCAGATGATCTCCTTACTTTTATGGAAACAGGCAGCGGAGGTCAATCATGATCCGCTGCCTGTTTGCTTTGTTGAAAATCAGATTGGGTCAGTCCTCTACGTAATAGATCAGGTACCACATGCCGGTTTCACCTTCGTTGTTTTTGGTCAGGGCCATAGCATGCTTGTTTTCGGAGAGCACCGACTCGGTATGGTCATAGGCGATGCCGATATAGCCGGCCTCATCGTAATAGAGGTAGTAGTAAACAACCTGATCCTCCACGGCCACATTCCAGAGGGTGACGTTTTCAATGGGGTCGCCTGCGGTGGTTTCTTCACCGTAGAGGGCCTCCTCTGTGTTCATCATCTCCAGCAGGGAGCGGCGGACATCGTCATCGAAGAGGGAATCCGCATCGCTGTAGCTGCCCTGATAGTAGGCCAGCATATGGTCGTGGTTCTTGCTGCTGTACAGCCGCAGACCGTCCATGTCCAGAAAATTCAGGGCGGTATCCATATAGGAATCCAGCTGGTCCGAATCTGTGAACATGTTCTTGATCGCTGCCATATAATCGGTGTAGGTACTGGTGTTTACGACAGACTGATCTGTGCCGGTCAGAGCGGTGAGACCGTTACCAAGGAAGAGACCGATCAGAAAGGCCACAATTACAGATGCAATGGCGGCCGCCATGGTTTTGGGAAATGGATTTTCCTGTTCCGGGAACTTGATATCCATGTAGCTTACTTATCCTTCAGCAGGTCGCGGATCTCGGCGAGCAGTTCTTCGGTGGTGGGACCCTTGGGCTCCTCGGGAGCGGGAGCAGGCTCCTCTTCCTTCTTCAGCTTGTTGACAGCCTTGACAATGAAGAAGAGGACAATGGCGGTGATCAGGAAGGTGATGATGGCATTGATGACAAGGCCGAGACCGAAGCCACCGGGTGCCCACTCACTGAAATCACAGGGCATGGCAAGACCGATGATGGGGGTCAGCACATTCTCAACAATGGAGGTGACAATGGCAGTGAAGGCAGAGCCGATCACAACGCCGATGGCCAGATCAAGCACATTGCCGCGCATGATGAATTCTTTGAATTCGCTGATGATACCTTTCTTTTCAGACATGATAAATTCCTCCTGTATATGTTTTTAAATTACTTGTTGGGAACGAGCTTTTCCTTGCCACCCATGTAGGGACGCAGAACCTCGGGGATCAGCACGGTGCCGTCCTCCTGCAGGTTGTTCTCCAGGAAGGCGATCAGCATTCTGGGAGGTGCCACGCAGGTGTTGTTCAGGGTGTGGCAGAGCTGCATCTTGCCATTTTCGTCCTTGTAGCGGATCTGCAGGCGGCGAGCCTGAGCGTCACCCAGGTTGGAGCAGGAGCAGACCTCAAAGTACTTCTGCTGGCGGGGAGACCAGGCTTCGATGTCGCAGGACTTGACCTTCAGGTCAGCCAGGTCACCGGAGCAGCACTCCAGCTGACGGACAGGGATATCCAGAGAGCGGAAGAGCTCTACAGAGTACTTCCAAAGCTCTTCGTACCAGGCCTTGGAATCCTCGGGCTTACAGACAACGATCATCTCCTGCTTTTCAAACTGATGGATACGGTAGATGCCGCGCTCCTCGATGCCATGGGCACCCTTTTCCTTACGGAAGCAGGGAGAATAGGAGGTCAGAGTCTGGGGCAGGGAATCCACAGGCAGGATCTGGTCGATGAAGCGACCGATCATGGAATGCTCGGAGGTACCGATCAGGTAAAGGTCCTCACCCTCAATCTTATACATCATGGCGTCCATATCGGTCTGGCTCATAACGCCCTCTACCACGTTGCCGTGGATCATGAAGGGGGGAATGCAGTAGGTAAAGCCCTTATTGATCATAAAGTCGCGGCCATAGGCCAGAACAGCCTCGTGCAGGCGGGCAATGTCGCCCAGCAGATAATAGAAGCCGTTGCCGGAGACGCGGCCTGCAGCATCCATATCGATGCCGTTGAAGCTCTCCATGATCTCGGTGTGATAGGGAATGGGGAAGGAGGGAACCGTGGCCTCGCCGAAGCGCTGAACCTCAACATTGCAGCTGTCATCGGGGCCGATGGGCACGGAGTCGTCGATGATGTTGGGAATCTGCAGCATGAGCTTGCGGATCTCCTTCTCCATTTCGCCTTCCTTGACCTCCAGCTCAGCCAGACGGGCGTCGTTGTCCTTGACTGCCTGCATGTTGGCATCAATCTGGGCCTGAATGGCAGCCTTCTCCTCCTCGGGGGCCTTCTTCAGCTTGCCAAAGAGGGGACCGTTGGCCTTGGAGAGCTTGTTCTTCTGAGAACGGAGCTCCTGAGCCTCTGTGGTGGCAGCACGGTAAGCGGCATCCAGGGCAATGACCTCATCCACCATGGGCAGCTTCTGATCCTGAAATTTCTTACGGATGTTCTCCTTGACAATTTCAGGATTTTCACGGATAAATTTGATATCGAGCATTATAGTACACCTCTGAATTTCAGAAAGATTTTTTACGGATCAGGTATGGTCCAGTGAGGACAGCAGATCGATCAGCCTCTGCAGGTCCTCCTCACCATAGTATTCCAGCTGGAAGATGCCCTTCTTTTTGCCGGGCCTGATGGCGACGCTGCGGCCCAGCTTTTTGGAAAGGTCCTTCTCGCATTCTTTATAATAGTCTACCTCTAAAATGTTGGGCTCCGGCAGCTCCGGCACCGGCTTTAAAAGCTGACGGACAAGCGCCTCGGTCTGGCGGACCGACAGCTGCCGGTCGATGACCTGCTGCGCGGCGGAAAGCTGCAGGGCGGCGTCCTCCAGCCCCAGCAGGGCCCTTGCATGGCCGGCAGAAAGCGCACCGGATTCCACCATGGAAAGCACATCATCGCTGAGCTTTAACAGGCGCAGGGCGTTAGTGACGGTGGGACGGGATTTGCCCACACAGTCAGCGGTTTCCTCCTGACTCATGGCATACTCATCGATCAGGGCGCGGTAGCCACGGGCCTCTTCAATGGGGTTCAGGTTTTCACGCTGCAGGTTTTCGATGAGAGCCAGCTCCGCGGCGGTGCGGTCGTCTGCCTCTATGATGTTGACCGGCAGTTCTCTGAGGCCGGCCAGCCTGGCTGCACGCCAGCGGCGCTCACCGGCGATGATCTGATAATAGCCACTCTTCAGAGGGCGTACGACCACCGGCTGGATCAGGCCATGTTGACGGATGGATTCTGCCAGCTCAGCCAGAGCTTCCTCATCAAAAAACTGACGGGGCTGGCTGCGATTGGGTTCCAGCTTCTGGATTGGCAGGGTCTTTTTTGCCTCCGGAGTCGTGAGTGTTGTTTCCGGTTCTGTGAGCAGAGCACCCAGACCGCGTCCGAGGCCCTTTGCGGATTTTGCCATAGAGTCTCCTTTATTCTGCCCGGCGGAGAACTTCCTTCGCCAGATTCGCGTATGCCTCAGCGCCACGGCTGAGCTTGTCGTATACATCAATGGGTTCGCCATAGGAGGGGGCTTCACTGAGACGGACATTTCTGGGGATCACAGTAGCAAAGACCTTACCCGGGAAATGCCTGCGCACCTCCTGCGCAACCTGAATGGAAAGATTGGTCCTGCCGTCGTACATGGTCAGCACCAGACCAAAGATGGAGATGTCCGGCACATAGGCACGTCTGACTGCACGCAGGGTGGTCATCAGGTCACTGAGTCCTTCCAGCGCGTAATATTCGCACTGCACCGGGATAATGACCTGCTGGGCGGCACAGAGGGCGTTCAGGGTCAGAAGCTCCAGTGAGGGGGGACAGTCGATGAGGATAAAATCGTAACGGTCCTCTACCTTTTTCAGGGCATCCCGCAGACGGAATTCCCGACGGTCCAGCGTGACAAGCTCAATGCCGGCACCTGCCAGATCTGCGGCTGAGGCCAGCAGATCGCCATAATCGGTGTGGAGAATGGCATCCTCGGCCGGAACATCGTTGATGATCACATCATAGACGGAATTCTCTACTGTGGCCTTGTCTACACCGAAGCCGGAGGTGGCGTTCGCCTGAGGGTCAAAATCGCAGAGAAGCACGCGTTTGCCCGCATGATGCAGTGCAGATGCGAGAGAAACGGCAGTGGTGGTTTTTCCAACGCCACCCTTCTGATTAACAAGCGCAATGATCATGCTTTCTCCTCCAATCGTTCGGTATTTTATTATAACAAGCCGCAAAACACATTGCAAGCCGAAAGCATATAAAATGAGAGATTGGGTACCCATATGCTTTTCAAATGTGAGATATGAGACTGTGGCGTGTTCTTATCGGCTTATGTTTCACGTGAAACGTGCGTAAAACACGATTGGGCCATGTTTCACGTGAAACGTGCGTAAAACACGATCGGGCTATGTTTCACGTGAAACGTTCGGAAAACACGATTGGGCCATGTTTCACGTGAAACGTTCGAAAAACTGACAGATCTATGTTTCACGTGAAACGTTCGGAAAAACCGACAGAGCTATGTTTCACGTGAAACGTTCGAAAAACTGACAGGCTTATGTTTCACGTGAAACGCACGGAAAAACCGACAGAGCTATGTTTCACGTGAAACATGCGTAAAACACGATCGGGCCATGTTTCACGTGAAACATCAAAAGTGCAGGTGAAAAGCGGCGGAAACCGCAGAACGTTGAAATATCGGGACATATCTGGTAAAATGAGAGCCGGAGGTGCGCTTATGAGTGACATTTACGAAGACTTCTGGGGAATCTTTGCGGATTCCGGCAAGGCCCCGGAGAATTCCTTTTATAAACGCTGCGTTTATTTCGGTAAAAGTGATGAGGAGAGTGTGGATGAGGTCCACCGGCTGCTGCATGGCACAAAAACGGCAGTTTCCCACTGTATCCCCTATTACCTGAAGCTGGGTCTGCCCCTGCCCAAGGTGGGAGATTACACCATGGTGACGGATTTTATCGGAAATCCCGGCCTGATCTATGAGACAAAGGGTGTCAGCCTGATGCCCATTACCGATGTGCCGCCGGAGCTGGCGGCAAGGGAGCTGGACATCCCCTTTGAGGACTGGCTGCAGTGGCGCCAGACAGAAAACAAGGACCTTGCAACCCGCTTCCACTTCACTTATTCGGAGGACCTGGCGGTTCTGGTAGAGGAGATTGAGGTTGTATATCCCACCATGTGGCTGAAAAAGACCACAGAGGAAGGCAAAGTATGAAAAAACGCGGGCAACCCGGACACTTCAGACTGCAGCTGCCACCGGTAGCAACAGGACTTGTGATCCTGCTGCTTTCCCTGCTGATCACGGGAGAGGTGATCCTGATCCAGCCCGGGTCTTTCCCTGAGTCAATTGCGGGCATTTATGAAACTCCGCTGTTGATCCTGCTGAACCTGCTGCCAATCCTGGTGCTGGTAACGGCACTGGGCTTTCTGACCGGGAATGTCTTTGCGGGCGGCGCCATTACGGCCCTGGTGGCGGATGTCCTCTCCTATGCCAATACCTTAAAGATCGAGTACCGGACAGAACCGGTGATCCCATCAGACATCACCCTGCTGAAGGAAAGCCTGAACGCGGCAGGGGAGTACGGACTGGAGCTGAAGCCGGGCATCCTGCTGCTGATCGCTGCCACGGTGCTGGCCTGCATTCTGCTGGCTGTCCTCTTTAAGAGCAGTATGCCAAAATGGTACCTGCGCATAGCGGGAGTCCTGATCCCGGTTGCTGTGCTGACGGCCTGTATTTTCACGATCTACGCGGACAAGGACTATTACGAAGCCCTGCCGAATACCGTGACGGTGGAGGGGCAGCAGATCAGTGTGTCCAAAAGCAATGTGCCGCAGGTCTTCAATACCTTTGGCTTCCCCTACTGCTTTCTGCACAATGTAAAGCTCTACCCCATTGAAAAGCCGGAGGGCTATTCGGCAGCAGAGGCCCGGAGCTGGGAGGAGAGCGAGCCGGAGACAGAAGCGGCAGAGGCCTGGGATGTGGATATTGTGATCGTAATGGGTGAGGCCTTTACCGACCTGGCGGAGGAGGCGGCCTTTACCTACACCGAGGAGGAAAGCCCTCTGTGGGCCTATCATCAGGTGGCAGACAGTGATCAGGCGGTGTCGGGCCATATCGTGGTATCGAATTTCGGCGCAGGAACAGCCAATACGGAATTTGACGTTATGACCGGCATGCAGACCAATACCATTGCGCTGTCCAACAGCAATACCTCCGCCTTCCGCTGCGTGAAGCGGGATGTGGATTCTCTGGCCAGAATTTACACCGGGGCAGGCAGTGCCGCCTGGTTTATGCACCCGGGCTATAACTGGTTTTACAACCGCTGCAATGTCTATTCGCATTTCGGCGTGGAGGACCAGACCTTTGTGGACGCCTTTGACCAGTCCGCCTTTGACGGTTCCTATGTAAGGGATCTTTCCCTGCTGGAGTACGCGGAGGAGGCACTGGAGCAGCACAGCGATTCTGCCCAGTTTGCCTGGGTCACCACCATTGAAAACCATCAGGCCTATTATACCGCCAAATACAGTGACCCGGTGACTGAGGTCCTGCAGACGGAGCTGACCCTCAGTGACGAGGCGACGGAATCCCTGACGGTCTACTGCTACGGCGTGCGCCACACCTCGGAGATGCTGCTGCAGCTGACGGAATATCTGAACAGCCGTGAACGGCCGACGCTGCTGGTCTTCTTTGGGGACCACAGGCCCACGCTGGGCGCAGACTATGCATATTACCGGGAGATCGGATCAGAGGTCGGACTGGATGAGACGCTGGAGCAGCAGCTTTATAAGTTCGAAACCCCCTTTGTGATCTGGGGCAACACCGCTCTGTGCAGCAGCTATGACTTTAGCGCTGCGGTAGAGGCGCTGGACCTGCCGGAGAACCATGTGATCAGCTCCAGCTATCTGGGGTCGCTGGTCTATGAGCTGACCGGCCGTAGTGGCAGCAGCTGCTGGTGGGATTACCTGTGTGAGGCAAGGCGGATCCTGCCGGTGAACCACCAGACCTTCTTTGTGACGGCAGACGGTACCCTGACAGACACCCTGACAGAGGAAGAGGCCGAAACAGAGCAGAAGCTCCGCTGCTGGCAGTATTATCGGCTGAAAAACGGCATCGACTGAAAGGAGAAAAAACATGATTTCTGCAAGGCCCTTTGGAAAAACGGCAGACGGCAGGCCTGTTACCTGCTGGACGCTGACGGGCACAGCCGGTGCCTGTGTCAGGATCATTGATTATGGTGCCACGGTCCAGTCCGTTCTGGTGCCGGACCGGGCGGGCAGCCTTACGGATGTGGTACTGGGCTATGACGATGTAGCGGGCTACGAAAACGGTGATATGTACATCGGTGCCACCATCGGCAGGCACGCAAACCGCATCGGCGAAGGCCGATTTACCCTGAACGGCGTTGAATATCAGCTGGACTGTAATAACGGCCCAAACCATTCACACGGCGGCTACGGCGGCTTCCATCAGCGGATGTTCTGCGGGAGCGTGGAGGGCGACCTTCTGAAAATGACACTGGTCTCTCCGGACGGAGACCAGGGCTATCCCGGAGAGCTGACCCTGACGGTGGAATTCAGCCTGCGCGAGGACAATGCCCTGACCATTCACTATCTGGCGGAGACCACAAAGGATACCGTTGTGAACCTGACCAACCACAGCTATTTTGACCTGAGCGGTGGCCAGAACCCCACGGGCCAGTGCCTGCGGCTGGCGGCCTCCCGGATCACGGCAGTGGATGCCAACACCCTGCCCACCGGTGAATTTTTAGAGGTGGCGGGTACGCCCTTTGATTTTCTGACGGAGAAGCCCATTGGACGTGACCTGCATGATCCGATGACCCAGCTGGCCCAGTGCAGGGGCTATGACCACAACTATGTGCTGGACAAAGGGGAGGGCCTTGCGGAAATGGCATGGCTCCGGAGCCCCGAAACCGGCATTACCCTGACCATGTCCACTGACCTGCCCGGCGTGCAGCTCTATTCAGGCAACTATATCAGCGCCGACAATGGCAAGGGCGGTAGGACCTACCGGAACTGGTCCGCCGTGGCGCTGGAGTCCCAGAGCTTCCCCAACGGCATGGCGATCCCCGGCTTCCCCAGACCGGTACTCCCTGCCGGTCAGGTCTACGACCACACGACCGTTTACCGCTTTGGCAGGGAATAAGCGAGCGGGGCTGTAAGGGCAGGGTGGCGCAGATAAACATCCGGAAAAGCAGACCGGAAAATCAAATGTGCATAAAGAAAATGGGCAGGTCCTGAGGACCTGCCCATTATTATAATAGTACCGGAAATACTGAAGCTCAGATCTCGGCCTCAGGCAGCCTTTTCATCATCGGTAAAGAGAGATGCAATTGCCGCGGTGACTCCAACGGAGCTGGCAGAGGACTGGTAGCTGAATGTGTTGTTCGCTGTAATCTTTCCGCTTGCATCAATTGAGAATACATTCCAGACTGTGCCACTGCCACTTGTCGGCACATAGAATGTCTTTACAAGTGTGCTTCCCTTATAGACCTCTACCTTTGCATCCGAGCCTGCAAGCGCGGTGCTGGAGGAGCTGCTTCTATTGGTATAATCATGCACATAATAGGTGAAGCCATTCGTAAAATCCGCAAAGTCGGTAACGGTAATGGTTTCAGGCCCATAGGAGCTGGTGTCGTCCACATCCAGATTGGATGCATAGCCGGTCTTGCTGGAGTAATATACATGCTCAGTGCCGCCGGAGCTCAGTGCGCCGACCAGATGGGAGTCCAGATCAGAAGGAGAAGAACCCCAGCTCAGGATAATGCGATAAACATCGTCAGAGGTGACCGGAGAGATAGCAAAGTTCTGGTCAGGATTATCGCTGTCCGGCTCTACGGTAATGTTAAAGCTTGCAGTGGCGTAACCATCCTTTGTGGCCGTAATCGTATAGTTGCCGGCGGGTACGCCAAAGCCAACGCCAAACAGCTTGGTATAGCTCTTCTTGTAATAGCCATTACTGTCGGTTGTCAGTGAATACAGAATATCATCATCTGCTGCTGCGTTCCAGCCTGCACGTACATCCAGGGCTACACCACTCACACCGTTATTGGTGGTTGCATCTGTGATCCGCCCGGCGAAGCCGCCACGGTTATTGCTGTCCAGTATGCTCACCATCAGTGCTGTTTCCGGATAAACGGTCAGACCTTCGTCTACAGACTGGCGGAAACTGCCGGAAACGTAGCCGTCCTTGGTCACCTTGATCGTGTAATTACCTGCAGGCAGCCTGCAGGTGTAGCTACCATTACTGTCGGTCGTACAGGTGGCAACATCTACACTGCCATCACTGATGATGACTGTTGCGCCATCAATCGGATCTTTGCTCGTGGCGTCTACAACCTTACCTTCAATTTTGCCGTCGGCTGAGGTTTTTGTCAGGGTTACAGTTTTTGCGGCACTGCTGACGGTGAAGGTTTTGGAGACAGCGGTATTTTCAATATTACCACTGGCTTTATAAGTGCCGTTATACAGGTAGATACTGAATTCTGTTGTTTTTGTTTCATTTGTAGACCCATTATTCTTTTTCACCGTGATCGGCACAGAAAGCGATCCGCCCTGGCTGTCGAGAGCCTGAACAGTTACCCGATAGGCCTTATTGGGGCATTCACCCCAGCCTGCGTGCTTACTTCCTTTAAAGATACTGTCGCTACTGTTGATCAGGGACCAGTATCCTTCACCCAATTTCCATTCGTGGTTGATCAGCTTCAAATTAAAGATTTCCCAGTCGAGAACATCCTTGACAATATGAAGCTCCAGCTTCGCGGTGGCACCAAAGTACAGCTTAAGAGTTGCGGAGATGCAGAGTGCACAGGCGTGCTTGGAATCCGCGTTGGTGTAGGCAGTGCCGCCAAGGTCAGCAACTGCGTTGAATTTAACACCGGCCTCGGGCTCTACCTTGACTTCGACTACATCCCCCAGAAGCGTAAGACCGGCCGTGACCTTAATACCGAATTTGATCTCCATCTCTCCGGTCAGGTCTACATCGACACTGCTCTCTTTCTTGTCAATTTTCTGGCGGCCGGAGTTGGAGTTATAGGTAAAGCCACTGGTATCCTTGCTCTCGTACTGAATAGTAAATTTACCGGTAAATGTAATCTCGAGCGGGCAGGAAATCTTATATTCAAAAAACAGGCCGGTAACCGGAGTCGGAACCTTGTTTTTTGGAATGATGGTAATTTCCTTTACCAGATTTTTTTTCGTTTCATCGTCATTCTCAAGGTGATTGTTGGAAGCTTCAACGTGGAATTCAGCATGAATGGTCTTTACGACCTTTGTACTGGTTTCTACATAGTCTTTTTTAAACAAATGGGCATCATAAAGAACAGAAAAGCTGACTGCAATAGACCAGGTTCCCTGAAGCTCTGCTTCCCAGCCGGGATACTTTGCGGGATCATAGGTAAAATCCAGTCCACCGGTAAAATTAATCCGGTCGCAGTCTACGTCAATGACATCTAAACAGAGATAAGCTTCGTTATCCCAGTCTTCCTCCTGCATCAGAAGCGCCATGGTGGAAGGCTCCTCTGACAGCTCTGCATCCTCATCGCCGCCAAATTCCATGTCCACCTTCAGGAAGGAGTAGTAGTCTGTGATCCCGGCGCCCTCTGCCGGCGTAATGAAGAGACTTCCATCATCCTCTACGGTCAGTGTGCCGATTTTGAAAAGCTGCAGGGTACCATCGGTATCGGTCATCAGGATCACATCGCCCTCAACCAGGGCAAGGGCCTGTTCATCAGGCTCCGAAATCCGATAGCCCTCCAGATTTAATTCCACAACGATACCGTCTTCGTCTTCCTCTGTGGAATATTCAGAGGTCAGATGGTTACTGTCGTCAGACGATATAATTTTCTTAACGCCCTCAGCCACAACACCAAAGTTATTGTCAATGCTGTCATCGTAGTTCAGGACTGTTTCTCCTTCAAAGTCATTGACAGTTTTAGCAGCGTATTCAAGACCTGCTGCAGTATAGCGGACAGTGGTATAGGGATCGCACAGATAATTGCCATCCTCGTCCTGCAGAGATGCTCGCAGCAGATAGGTTTCCGGCAGTGCTTCGGCATCAATGGCAATGGAAACAGGCACCAGCTCGCAATAGGACAGTGTTTCGGTTGCCACAGTAACGACCGGTTCTTCTGTTTCTTCATCCAGGAACTCAACCACCAGTGCCGCGACAACCTCGGTATTGATCGTAACGATAACCTCGTCTTCCGTTACTTCAGCGCCGGTGATAGAGGCGTCCGTGCCGCCGCCGGAGCTGTAGCCGTAGAGTCCATCACCGCCATCGGGCGCATCCCAACCGGCATAGATGTAGAGATCACTCTTTACCTGTGTGCTAAAATCATAGGCTTCAGCACCATAAGGATCTGTATACCAGCCGGTGAAGGAATAGAATTCACTATTCGGCGCGTCCGGTCTGGAAACAGTATCGCCATTATGCACTGTATTTACGAGATAAGCACCTTCAGAGCCGTCGTTCAGCATAAAGGTTACCGTATATTCACTACGCTCGGTCCCTGCTACAATATTGATAAAGTAGCGATGGATCAGGGTTGCTGCCTCGGCGCGGGTGGCGAGACCCTTTGGTGCGAGTGTCGTCGAGGTACGGCCTTTGATCAGACCGGTTGCATTGGCCCAGGCCATAGCCGTTTTTGCATAGTTACTGATGCTGCCGGCATCAGTATAACCACTCAGGTCGGCTGTTGCACTGACATCATAGCCTTTATAGGCTGCATAACGGTAAAGAAATACTGTCATTTGCTCTCGGGTTATTTCAACCTCCGGCGCAAAGCTGGTCGTCGAAACACCCTTTGTAATCTCATTCTCCACAGCCCAGAGTACTGCATTATAATAGTATCTGCTTTCCTTTACATCGGTAAATGGGCAACTGCCACTTACAGACGGCGAGCCGTCTGCGCGATAGAGGATCGTTACCAGCATTCCACGAGTCAATGTCTCCCCCGGTGCAAAGCGGTTATTACCTACACCATTCATCAGGCTGTTTTCAGTTACATATTGCACTGAAGGATAGTACCAGGCAGTGCTTTTGATATCACTGTAGCCTGTGCCTGTGGTGCTGTCATCTGCAAGTGCAGAAAGCGGCAACATTGACAGCAGCATGCATAAACAAAGAAACATTGCCAGAATTCTTTTTTTCATAATTTTCCCTCCTATAATTTGGTATATCAATAGAATGGAAGACAACGGATTGATTGTCAAGCAGAAATAGCACATTTGTCACATTAAATGCTGTGACGTCTGATCCCGGCTTCTGACCGTTGAAATCTACAGCATAATCCAAAGGTTGTCAGACACAGCAGGCAATTCGATGTATAGCAGTCATAGCAGAACACGGGCAGGTCCTGAGGACCTGCCCGTAAATCATTGCTGTATGCTCTGGTGGCTATGCGTAAATCCCGCTGTCCGGCCACTTTTTTATTCTGCTGCCTGACCTCTGCCCAGATAGAAATAGCGGTAGAGGAAGGTAACAACCTGGGAACGCCTGCAGACCCTGCAGGGGCTGAAGGTTGTGCCGGTATCGCCATAGGTGATGCCGTTTTCGGCTGCCCAGAGGACAGGCTCCTCATCATTGAGACCGTCCTTCGGGCGGTTTACATAATTCGGAGTGTACTCAGAGAGCTCGGCGTCCTCGGCATCCTCGGCATCGGCCAGATAGACATCGGAAATCTCATCCTCGGGTTACTCTGCCAGGAAGGCCTCCGCGTTCAGGCTGTTCAGCGTGGTCATGACGTTGTTGTGGTAGATGTAATAGGTGGAGTTGTAGCAGGTGCCGATGTAAAGATAATCGCTGTCATCACCGCCGTCTGCTTCCTTGTGGGTACAGGGAGGTCTGTGTTTAATCTGAGGTTTCGCGGTTGGGGTCCAGCAGCAGCTTGCGGGTCTGCCAGCGGCCGGAGAAGTAATAGGCGCCTGCCATCAGGGTGGTCACAAAGCCGGCACAGGCATTGCCCAGCCAGTAGCCCTCCAGCCCGATGAAGTGGCCAAGGAGGATACAGAGGCCGACTCTTGCCACAACGCCATCCATAACGGAGATGACCAGACCCAGGGAGGCGAAGCCGACACCGTCGATAATGGCATAGGGCGGTGTCATGGAGCACATGGACAGGGCCCAGACAGCCGCGATCTTCAGATAGGTGGGGGCAATGGCAATGACATCGGCATCATCACTGAAGATACCGAAGATCTGTCTGGGGATCAGCAGGTAGCAGGCGGCAATGATCAGGAAGAAGACCGTACAGACCACCAGCGAAGCCCGGAAGCACTGCCTGATGCGGTCAAACCTTCTGGCGCCGAAGCACTGACCGATCATGGTGGCGCTTGCCATGGATACGGCACCGATGACGATGTTCAGGATGGAGTTGAGCTTGTTACCGATGCTGTCGGCGGCAGAGGCCACAACACCGTAGACATTGACACAGGCATTGACATACATCATGGATACGGTGATCATCAGGCACTGGGCAATGTAGGGAATACCAATCTTCAGGATGGGCCCCAGACGGTTTTTGTCAATGCGGAAGCTGCGCAGCCTGAAATCAAAGCCGAAGCGTTCGCGGTTGCGGTAGAGATAGACCACAGCGGTGATAAAGGAGACAGCCTGGGCGATGACGGTCGCCAGTGCCGCGCCGGCGGCGCGCATGTGGAAGCCGGCCACAAAAAGCAGGTCCAGAAGCAGGTTGACGATGGACGCAATGGCGATAAAGATCATGGGCAGCTTGCTCTCTCCCATGCCACGCAGGATCGAGCAGACCGCGTTATAGCCGAAGATGAAGAGCATGCCGCAGCAGCAGATGATGGTATAGGCACGGGAATCTGCCCAGGCCTCTGTGGGGGTGTTCATGACGCTGAGCAGGGGATTGCAGAAGCAGATGCCCAGCAGGGCAGAGAGTACGGCGAAGATCGCCTCCAGGGAGAACATGGTGCCGATGGTGGGCTGCAGGTCATGGTCCTGCGCGCCAACCTGCTGGGACAGCAGCACCTGGCCGCCGAAGCCGAAGCCCATGCCCAGGCAGAGGAACATGTTCAGGAGCTGGCCGCCGATGCCCACTGCGGACAGTCCGGCAGAGCCGACCACCCGGCCGACCACCACCATATCCACCATGCTGTAGATGGCCTGCAGCGCATTGGCTGCGGCAACAGGCAGGGCAAAGGTTGCAAGCTGTTTAAGTACGGGGCCCTTTGTCAGGTCATTTGCGATTTCTTTTGACATAGATACCTCCAGGTTGTCAGGTATGCGCGTGCATACAGGATTGGATGACATATTAAATAATGTAGATTGCCTGATGGCGCTATCCATTATATTTGGATTCATGCAGAAGGTCAAGCGTGACGGGCGGGCGGAAAAATAATTTTTGCCTGCGGTTACAGGTGGGATCGGAAGCAGTCGCCCCGAAGCCCACCCGCAGAAGCGGAAAGGGCAGAACCGGGCCCCACTGTAAACAGCCATAGCAGTTGTAAAATCGGCGGATCCGTGCTTTAATAAAAGGCGGCGCCCTGGATGGCGGCCGAACCACAGTGAGAGGAAGCCGGATCGACTATGAAGTATTACTTTGCACCCATGGAGGGGATCACAGATTATGTGCTGCGGAATGTGCACCACAGCTGCTTCCCCGGGATCGACCGTTACTATACCCCCTTTTTGTCTCCGGTGACCAGCGGCTCTGCCATTACCCGCAAGGATATGCAGGAGGTGTCCCGGGAGCACAATGCAGGTGTCCCGGTGGTACCGCAGCTGCTCAGCAGCAACGCGGAGGCCTTTGTGAAGGCAGCCGGCCAGCTGAAATGGCTGGGCTATGATGAGGTAAACCTGAACCTGGGCTGCCCTTCCGGAACAGTCTGCGCCAAGGGCAGGGGAGCGGGCTTTCTGGCGCCGGAACGGCGGGACGAGCTCCGGCGCTTTCTGGACGGAATCTTTGACGGCAGCCCGCTGCCGGTCTCCATTAAGACAAGGATCGGCATCAGCGACCCGGAGGAGTTCCATGCGCTTCTGGCACTGTATGCGGAATATCCGGTAAAGGAGCTGACCATTCACCCCCGGGTCCAGAAGGCCGGCTATCGCGGCCCGGCCCTGCTGCAGTATTATGATGAAGCGGTACAGGGCGGGCAGCAGCCCGTCTGCCTTTCCGGCGCAGGCGGAACAGCGGGCAGCCTTTCCCGGCATCTTTCGGGCTATGCGGCACCGGAGGCCCTGATGCTGGGCAGGGGCCTGATCGCCAACCCGGCTCTGGTCAGGCAGCTGCAGGGCGGGGCATCCCTGACCGCGGCTGAGCTGCAGGAGTATCACGGGCGCCTTTTTGAGGCTACGGCGGCCCATCTGGGCAGCACCCGCAGCACCATGTTCCGCATGAAGGAGCTGTGGGGCTTCATGATCCTGATGTTTGACCACCGGGAAAAGCACCTGAAGGCTCTGAAGAAGGCAACCTCCGTCACGGAATATCAGGCGGCGGTGCTGCGGATCTTCCGGGAGCTGCCCCTGCGGGCAGAGGCAGAGGAGCTCTGGTAGGCGTCTGCCCCCTGCGACCGCTTTTTTCGGAGGATCACGGCGGAGAAGCGCTTCAGTTTCGCAAACCGCCCGGCAGAAACTGTTGACGGGCGAAAGATATTGTCTTATAATAACTAATGTAAACCTGTATAAAATTCCCGTATTACGGGTAAATCAAAGATGGAGGTAGATTCCAATGGCAAAAGAAATTTATGTCGTTAACTGCTGCCGTACCGCAGTAGGTAAGTTCCAGGGCTCTCTCACCAACACTCCCGCACCTGTTATGGGCGGTATTGTTATCAAGGAAGCTCTTAAGCGTGCAAACATCGCTCCCGAGCAGGTTGACGAAGTCATGTTCGGTAACGTCCTGACCAATGGTCTGGGTCAGAACCCCGCTCGTCAGGCTTCCCTGAATGCAGGTCTTCCTGTTGCTGTTCCCGCTTACACCATCGGTATGGTCTGTGGCTCCGGTATGAAGGCTGTGATCGAAGGCGCTCGCGCGATCCTCGCCGGCACTGCTGAGATCGTTGTTACCGGTGGCCAGGAGAACATGACTGCTGCTCCTTATTCTATGCCCACCGCTCGTGGCGGCGCTCGTATGTTCGACACCAAGATGATCGACACCATGGTTAAGGATGGTCTGTGGGATGCTTTCTACAACTACCACATGGGCACCACCGCTGAGAACATCTGCGACCTGTGGGGCATCACCCGTCAGGACCTCGATGAGTTCGCAGCTTCTTCCCAGGCTAAGACCGCTGCTGCTCAGGCTTCCGGCCGTTTCGACGACGAGATCGTTCCTGTTCCCGTTAAGGTTAAGAAGCAGATGGTCGACTTCAAGGTTGACGAATTCCCCCGTGCTTCCACCACTGTTGAGTCCCTCGCTAAGCTGAAGGGCGCATTCCCTGTAGGACCCGAGTCCGCAGCTATCCAGGCTCAGGGCGCTGCTATCGCTGCCGGCGATAAGAACGCTGAAGGCCCCATCACCCTGACCTTCGACGCTACCGAGATCAAGGGACCCGCTGCTGACGCCGGTCAGCCCAGAGTTACCGCCGGTAACGCTTCCGGCATCAACGACGGCGCTGCTGCTATCATCCTCGCTTCCGCTGAGGCTGTTGAGAAGTACGGCCTGAAGCCCATGGCTAAGCTCGTTTCCTTCGGCCAGGGCGGCGTTGATCCCAAGATCATGGGCACCGGTCCTATCCCCGCTTCCCGTCAGGCTATGGCTAAGGCCGGCCTCACCATCGACGACATCGACCTCATCGAAGCAAACGAAGCTTTCGCAGCACAGTCCATCGCTGTTGCACGTGAGCTGCACTTCGACATGAGCAAGGTCAACGTCAACGGCGGCGCTCTGTCCATCGGCCATCCTGTTGGCGCTTCCGGCGCTCGTATCATCGTTACCCTGCTCCATGAGATGCAGAAGCGCGAGGACTGCAAGTACGGTCTCGCTACCCTGTGCATCGGCGGCGGCATGGGCGTTGCTACCATCTTCGAGAAGTGCTGATCCACTGAAAAAGCCTTGGGGCGCGGCTTTCGCCGCGCCCCATTTTCTGTTTGCCGGCTTTGAATGCAATGAAAGGTGAAAGGGACGGCGATTTTTGAAATAACCTGTCAGATTCTGAACAGCCCTTGCCCTGTGGCAGTGCTTTCGGTTATAATAAAAAGGGTACACGGTTACCGTGTGCCCTTTTTCCTGTAAGGAGCGTGAAGATCTGTTGAGCACAGCAAAAACCAAACAACCACTGGATCTGACAACCTGTAACATCACGGGGGGGCTGATCCGCTTTTCCCTGCCGTTTCTGGCGTCCAGCGTCCTGCAGACCATGTATTCCACGGTGGATACCATCATCGTGGGTCAGTTTGCCGGGGCAGCCGGACTGGCAGCCGTCAATAATGTTTCCTATATCTGCAACGCGGCCAGCAACATCGGCCTGGGTGCCAGCGCAGGCTCCGCGGTGCTGATCGCCCAGTACTGCGGCGCAAAAAATGAAGAGGGCATCCACCGGACGGTGGGTACGGCCCTGTCCATCAGCCTGATCATGGCGGTGATCATTTCGGTGATCGTCTGTACCTTTATCAACCCCATTTTAAACATTGTCAACATCCCCGAGGAGGCCAGGAGTGAGGCATACAACTACCTGATGATCCGGGCAGTCTGCTTTCTGATCTCCTTCACCTATAACTCCATTACATCCTTCTTGCGTGGCATGGGCGATTCGAAGCGGCCCCTGTATTTTTCGGCGGTGGCCTCGGTCTGCAATGTGTTCCTGGACCTGCTCTTTGTGGCGGGCTTCTCCTGGGGCGCAGGCGGCGCGGCCCTGGCGACCGAAATCTCGGAGGTCTTTGCGCTGGTCTGGGCCTTTATCTATTTGCACAAACACCAGCCCGGTATGCTGACCCTGAAGGCCAGCCAGTATAAGATCCATGGACCTACCGCAAAAATGGTGCTGAAGATCGGGATCCCGTCCTCCTTCCAGTACCTCTTCATCGATCTGAGCTTTGTCTTTGTAAACCGCATCATCAACGGCTACGGCCTGATCTACGCCTCTGCCGTGGCAGTGGGCAGTAAGGTGGTAAACCTTGGCCAGATCGGTGTTTCCTCCCTGAGCACTGGCGTCGGCACCATGGCAGGCCAGAACATCGGCGCCGGAAAGCCGGAGCGGGCCGGTAAGGTTGTGCATGTGGGTGTCCGCTGTGCGCTGGTGCTGGCAGTAACTATGTTCTGCATCGTACGGGCCATCCCCGGGCCTCTGGTGCGGCTCTTTATTAATGACGAGGCGGCCTTTGACGCTGCGGTGGAATGCCTGAAATATCTTTCAATCATGGTCTTCCCATCTGCCTTCTTCTTTATCTATGTGGCGATCTCCACAGCTGTGGGCTTTACCACCTTCTCCATGTTCTGCCATATCCTCGATGGTGTGGTAGTCCGGGTGGTACTGAGCGTGCTGCTGAGTCAGGTCTTCGGTATGGGTGTCATCGGTGTGTATCTTGGCATGGGCCTTGCGCCCTCACTTTCGGCGGTCTTTGCCGGAGCATACTTCTACAGCGGCCACTGGAAGAAACGCAAGCTGCTGGAGACCAGGGGACTGGAAACCGGAAATACCTGAGGCATGAACTGAATATGAGCATATGATAATAGCAGCAGGGCTGACGTTTAAAAGCGTCAGCCCTGCCAATCTTTATTCTGAATTTCCTGCTCCTGCGGAATTCCGGTCAGAGGATATGATAATCCCCGGCGGAGAGCTCATTGATCCCGGCGGTGAAGAAGGCCTTCATGGCGCGGATCATATATTCGGTATCGGCAGTGCCGGCGGTCTCCACGGCGGAGTGCATGGCCAGCTGGGCCAGACCGATATCCACAGTGCACACAGGCAGCTGGGTGGTGGCAAGGTTGCCAAGAGTATGGCCGCCGGCAATATCGGAGTGGTTGTAATAGGTCTGCAGGGGAATATCCGTGCCCTGCAGGATCCGGCGCAGAAGCGCGGCGGAGATCCCGGAGGTGGAGTAGCCCTCACCGTATTTAATGACGATGCCGTCACCCAGCTTTGGACGGCAGGTCAGGGCAGCCTTTTCAGGATGGTTGGGATGTACGCCGTGGGCGTTATCCGCGGAAACGAGCATGCTGGAGGCAAGGCGGCGCAGATAGCCGGCTTCTCCGTTTTCGGCGCCGGTACCGGTCTGCAGGCTGATCCTGCGGAGCACATCCTGAAGGAAGGGGGAAAGGGCACCCTGCCGGGTCTGGCTGCCGATCTCCTCATTGTCAAAGAGGGCAAGAACGGGCACCGCGTGTGGGACCGTGGTCTGCAGGAAGCCCTGCAGCAGGGCATAGGCGCACTGCAGGTCGTCAAGGCGGGGAGCCAGAATGAATTCACCGTTTACGCCCACCACAGTACCGGGGGTACGGTTATAAAGAAAAAGATCGTAGGAGAGGACCTGCTCCGGGGTAACGCCGGCCTCCTGGGCAGCCAGTGCTACAAAATCCAGCTTGCCCTTGCACATAAGGGGCAACAGGTCGGTCTGGATGGAAATGGATTTGCCGCCGTTGATGGTGCGGTCCATATGAATAGCCAGGCTGGGGATGACGGCAAGGTCACGGTTAAAATCGATCAGCCGGGTTTCGATGCCGGCATCGGTGGACAGCAGCAGGCGTCCGGCAACGGAAAGCGGACGGTCCATCCAGGCGCTGCGGATCAGTCCGCCGTATTTCTCAACGTCAAGCTTTGTATAGCCCTCCAGCGCCAGCTCGGCGTTTTCCTTAATGCGCAGGCAGGGGGAGTCAGTGTGGGCTGCCGCGATCATGAAGCCGGGGGCGGCAGCAGGGTCCTCCGGCATCCGGAAGGCCACCAGACTGGACTGGTTGCAAAGCACAAAATAGCCGGTACCGGGCTGCAGCTGCCAGGGTTCACTCTCCAGCAGGGGCTGATAGCCGGCAGCGAGGAGCTGCTGTTGGGCAGTACGAACGGTGAAATAGCTGACCGGACTGTCGCTGATAAATGAAAAAAGTCCTTGGGTAACGGGATCCATGGGAACTACCTCGTTTCTGTAAAATGTAAAGCTGTGGAGCCAGGGCGCGGGTTCATTCTGCCCCGGCAGTGTCCAGCAGCTGTTCCAGCTGGGAAAGGGTATTTTCGAAGACGGAGAGCGCGGAGGCAACTACCTCCGGCTTTGTCAGATCAACACCGGCAAGCTTCAGCTCATCCATGGGGTCCATGCTGGCACCGGTGGTCAGGAAATGCAGGTAATCGGTAGCATCTCCGGTTTCCAGAATACGGCTGGCGATGGCCACAGCGGAGCAATAGCCGGTTGCGTACTGATAGACATAGAAGGAGCTGTAAAAGTGTGGGACCCGGGCCCACTCAATGTCCTGCAGCGCATCCACAAAGCACTCACTGTAGTAGCGCTCGTTAAGCTCCCGATAGATCTGGCAGAGGGTATCTGCAGTCGGGGTCTCACCGCCGGCATAGAGGGCATGGGCCTGCTGCTCAAACTCCGCAAAGAGGGTCTGACGGAAGACGGTGGTACGGAAGGCCTCCAGCAGGTTGTTCAGCAGATAGGCGCGGCGCTTCGGGTCGGTTTCGGTCTGCAGCAGGTAACGGCTCAGCAGAACCTCGTTGACAGTAGAGGCCACCTCTGCGACCAGCAGCCGGTAGCTGTGGTTGGCAAAGCTGTTGTTCGCGGAGGAGTACCAGGAATGCATGGCATGGCCGAGCTCATGAGCCATGGTGAAGGCATCATTCAGCGTACCGTTGAAATTCAGCAGCACGTAAGGGTGAACGCCGTGGACACCATAGGAGAAGGCGCCGGTGGTCTTTCCCTTGTTTTCGTAGATGTCCATCCACTGCTCATCGCAGGCACGGTTCAGCAGCTGCTGATATCCCTCACCCAGAGGCAGCAGGGCCTGCTTTACCAGTGTTTTGGTCTCGTCCAGCGTCAGATGGTAATCCACACTGTCCACAATGGGGGTGTAAAGATCGTACATATGGAGCTCATCCAGCTTCAGCACTCGCTTGCGCAGGCGCAGGTAGCGCTGCATGACGGGGAGACCGCCGTGGACAGCTTCGATCAAAGAACTGTAGACCGAGAGCGGGACGTTTGAGCCTGCAAGGCTCCTGGCCAGAGTGGACTCGTAGCCGCGTTGCTTTGTGAAATAGGCCTCCAGGCGGATACTGCCGACATAGGTGGCAGCCAGAGTATTGCGGTAGCGGTTGATGGTGGCTGCGAAGGTCTCAAAGGCATTGCGGCGGACCTCCCGGTCCCGGCTGCGCAGGTAAACCCCGTAGCTGCCGTGGGAGAGGGTGACCGGCTGCCCCTGCTCATCATGGATATCCGGAAAGCTCGTGTCGACATTCAGCAGCATGGTGAAGATGTCGTCCGGGGTGGAGGCTGCGTCGGCCAGCAGAGAGAGCATTTTCTCCTGTTCGGCAGGCAGCGTGTGGGCCCGTTCACGGTCGATCTTCTCAAGAATGTAGCGGTATTCGGCAAGGGTATCATCCTTCATCCAGCTGTGCAGCGTGTCTGCCGGGATGGAGAGGATCTCCGGGTCTACAAAGCTGGCGGCGGCGGAATATTCTGTATAGAGCTTCTGGGCGCGGCCGTAGAGCTTCTGGGCGTCCTGATCGCCGTTGTCTGCGTTGCGCAGAAGGTCGGCGTAGGACAGAAGCCGGATGACCGGCTCGCAGGTCTGGTAAACCCGGTCAAGCCCGGCCTTCAGGGAAGCGGCCGAGCCGCATAGCGTGCCGCGGAGGGCAGCAACAGCAGGGATCATGGCTGCTGTGGAATTGCAGGCAGCATCCCAGGCCTCCTGGGAAGGGTAAATATCATTGAGATTCCACTGAAAAGCGGGATCCATTTCGTTTCTGGACTGTAATGCCATGGTGTTGGCCCCTTTTCTGGTTTGGTTGGACTAATATTATAGCACGGGTGCGGCGAATCCTCAACGGGGCTTTTGTGCCGGAACAAAAGGACTGCCCGCAGCTTTCACTGCAGGCAGAGTCAATGAACTTTGATCAGCCCTGCTCGGGCTTGCTTCCACCGGAGGATTTCTTCCCGCGGTAATAGCGGCGGTGACCGTTGCGGGAGCGCCCGGACTTTGCGCTGCCGGATTCATTGCCGGCTGCGGCAGACGCTTCGGCTTTTTCGGTCTTTTCGGTCTTTTCGGTCTTTTCGGTCTTTTCGGCGCCGGTCTTTACTCGCTCTGGCCGGCTCTGGCCGGCTGCTTCCCCGTCGGCGGAGCCTGCCTGCCGGAGCTTTCGACTGTCGGAACGACGTCCGGAGCGCTGGCTGCGTCTGCGGGGCTGGGAATTTTGACGATCCTGGGGCTCGGTGACTTCCTGGGCGGGAGCTTCTGCAGCCTCAGCCTCCACTTCGGTGGCCTGCTTATGCTGTACACGCTCGCTGCGCTCTGTATCGGTGCGCTTTCTGCGCTCCTGATAGCTGTTCCGGCTACTGCTTCTGGAGGGATCCGGTCTGGAAGAGACAGAAGCCGAATCGGACGCCTGCGGGGAAGAGCTGGTCAACCCTGAGAAGGTGGAGGCGCCGGAATAAGCGCTACGACTGGAGGAGCGGGAAGCAGTGTAGCTGTCGGCCTCTTCTTCGGGCTGGGTTGTGGGCTTTGGCAGAGGCGGCAGGTCATCCGGGATCGGAGGATCGGTCTTTTTGCCCTTGCCGTTCCGCAGAACGCAGATATCACAGTTGCGGTAGCAGTTAATGGTAGAGGGGTCCTTATCCAGACGGACCTTAACGGTCTCCTTCAGCAGACTGACCTCTGTCACGGTGCCCTTGCCGTCCACAGTGTTGACAATGGATTCCTGCCGGGGGCAGCGACGGATCAGGTCTTCATAGGCATCCTGTTCAAATTTCAGGCAGCACATCAGTCGGCCGCAGGTGCCGGAGATCTTGGTGGGGTTTAGACTCAGGTTCTGTGTTTTGGCCATCTTAATGGAAACAGGCTGAAAATCATCCAGAAACTGCTTGCAGCAGAAGGGCCGGCCGCAGATGCCAAGGCCACCCATCATTTTGGCCTCATCACGAACGCCGATCTGACGAAGCTCGATGCGGGTGCGGAAGATGCCGGCCAGATCCTTGACCAGCTCGCGGAAGTCGACACGTCCGTCAGAGGTGAAATAGAAGAGGATCTTACTGCCGTCAAAGCTGTACTCGGCGGAAACCAGCTTCATATCCAGCTGACGGTCCAGAATTTTCTCCTGACAAAGGTCAAAGGCGGCAGCTTCCTTGCTCTTAAATTCGGCGCGGGTACGTTTATCTGTTTCGGTGGCGATGCGGATCAGGGGACGAAGCGGCTGAACGACCTTTTCAACAGGAACTTCGTGGTTGGACTCTGCGCAGAAGCCATACTCGGCACCACGGGCAGTGTCGATAATGACATCGGCACCTACAGGAACCTCAGTGCCACAGGGGTCAAAGTAGTAAATCTTACCACCTTTTTTAAATTGAATGCCGATGACGGAAATTTCCGTAGGCTCCGGCTCGGGCTCCAGCTCCGGTTCGGAAACTACTGCCGGCGTGACAGAGGACCGGATCACGGGCGGCTCCGCAGGAATGGAATCGAAGCCGATTACAACAGGCTCGTCATCCAGCGGAATATTACTGAAGGTAACCACAGGGGTATTACCCGTTGTGGAATCCGAAATATTGATCATTGAATATCTCCAATCTGTTATATCACAGCAAAGCTGTTGTATTTAAGTGCTCAGGTGGTCAGACAGGTCAGCAGAAGACCTACACAGCCACCGGTATTACCGTTTGCCTGCAGAAGACTGATCACCTGCTTCAGGTCACGGATCAGCTGAAAAAGCCGGTCAGAAGGCAGGGTGGAGAGCTGTCGGACCTCTGCAAGGGCAGCACCATTGGTCTGCCCGGTACGCAGGGCTTTGATGGCCGTCTCGTAGAATTCGGAGACGAAAGCCAGAAGACTGCGGCGATCCAGCTTCTCCATGGGGACCAGAGTATTTAATATAGTAAGCTCATCCCCGGAAGCAAAGGCTGAGATCAGCTCCAGAAGCCTGGGGTCCTGTTGGTAATCGCCGTTATCGATCAGCGTCAGGGCAGCGCCGAGATAACCGTCTGAGTGCTCTCCCGCGAAGGTGATGGCCTGTTCATCCGCCTGCGGCCGAAGCTTTTTGAGTGCAAAACGGAGGTCGTTATCAGAGAGCGGGCAAAGCGTCAGCTCCACTGCCCTGGAACGGACGGTTGTCAGCAGCTTATCCGGGCTGTCGGTCAGCAACAGAAAGGTACAGTAGGAGGGGGGCTCCTCAAGGATCTTAAGCAGAGCATTCTGGGCGGCGTCCTGCATGTCCTGGGCCCGCGGAATGATATAGATCTTGCGGTTGCCCTCGTTCGGCTGCACAAAAGCATCCGCCCGCATCGAACGGATCAGGTCGACAGGAACTGTAGCCTTATCAGAATCGATCCAGATGATATCAGGGTGGGCGCCGTTGGCCGACTTACGACAATGAACACAGCTTCCGCAGGGACGGTCGGAGGAGGCGGTACACTGCAGCGCGGAGGCCATGATCCGGGCGAGGGTATGCTTGCCGGAGCCCTGTGGACCGCAAAGCAGAAAGCAGTGACCAAAGCTGTTGTGAAGCAGCATCCGGGAGAGCCGCTGCTTCAGCAGTTCATTCCCATAAAAATCAGGAAAGCGCATGATACACCGACTCACCTCCGAGCATCTGGCAAAATAAGCATAAAATAACCAGTATCTTATTATAAACCTTTTTGTTTCAATAGGCTACTGTTTTTCTTCGCAAAAATGAAAAATAATGCTTGACAAGGAAGGTTAAAGTGAGTATTATATACGGGCGCTCTGAAAAAGGCGTATCCGGAAACGGATTGCTGCGAAAAAGGCTTCAAAATCTTTAAAAAAGATGAAAAAAGCTGTTGACAATCCTTGAATGCTGATATATAATAATCAAGCTGTCAACGAAACAGCACAGTGTACCTTGTAAATTAAACAACGAGAAACATGAAATTTAGCACCTTGGA
>R14__coassemble_85_pt1 | contig 75637 bp, 56 predicted proteins | sample R14__metabat2_high_PE_043 | metagenome-assembled genome bin R14
GCGCCAGTGGCTCAATGGATAGAGCATCGGATTCCGGTTCCGAGGGTTGGGGGTTCGAGTCCCTTCTGGCGTGCCATAAAAACCACCGATTTCGTATGATTTCGGTGGTTTTTTGCGACTTTTATCCATATGCCGGTAATTTTGCGCTAAAGTGAAATTCAGGTGAAAAATCACGCCATTATTAAGAAGGTTTTATCGTGAATTCGCTTGAATACAGGAACATATCAAAGGTTATGATTTTATGCAGAGCCTTTGCTTCTTATTCACCCTTTACTTGACTGATTTCAGGCCTTGGCCAATCTACGGAACCAAGGCATTTATTATGCCTTATGTCCACCAATCTGTGTATTTCGTTCGATGCTCGTAGCGCCTTCCCGGAAATTTGTCCCCTTAAGTATCGCATTCCTGCCAAACTTTCTTCTGATATCAATCATCGTCTGCTGGAGCTTGTGTTCTTTCTCCATGTTTTCTGTATCCTGTTCCTGTGTGTTCTGTTCAAAAAGACTTAGCTGCTCCTCACTGGTAGCAACCCCACTCTCCTCCTCATGCTGTACACGTTCGGCAACAACATTGATTCTCCGTACAAGCAGCTCCGGATTCACGATCCTATCGTAAAGCTGAAGAACGCATTCCATAATTTTTTTGGTAGAAGATGTAAAGCCATCCAGATTTCCTGTTCCATGTGCATGTTTGGGAACACTTCTCCCATATCTGTCCTTCAGAATTTCGCCACCATAGTTGCCGCGCAGTTCTGGGTCCGTCAAATTTCCAGAATCATAGCCAATCGTAAGGACAAGCTGATTCGTAAGGAGATGCTTTTCCACCAGTTCCAGCACAAGCTGCTCTGTCATCTCCCGCACCACGATTCTTGCTTTTGCATACTCATATGGATGCTGTAGCACCTGACCCGAGCTTATGCTCCTCGCCTCAGGCTTATATGCCTTAATATCGCTGATCAGGGTAGGTTCCCAGCCCCAGGCATGGTCGATCAAAAGCTCTGCATTCACGCCAAACATACGGTAGAGCAATTCCTCATTATAGTATTCGTCCGGTTTTCCAACAGAGCACCTGGCAATATCCCCCATGGTGTAAAGTCGGATTGCTTCAAGCTTTCTCGCATAGCCAGCTCCTACTCGCCAAAAGTCCGTCAACGGTCTGTGGCTCCAGAGTTGCTCCCTGTAAGAACGCTCGTCCAGCTCTGCAATCCGCACACCATCTTTGTCTGGAGGGATATGTTTTGCAACAATATCCATAGCAACCTTACACAGATACAGATTTGTCCCAATTCCAACCGTTGCTGTTATACCTGTATGCTCCATCACATCGCGGATCATAGTCTCCGCCAGTTGGCGCGGCGTTAATTTATACTTTTTCAGATATCCGGTCACATCCATAAAGACCTCATCCACAGAATAAACGTGAATATCCTCTGGCGCGATATAATTCAGGTAAATATTATAAATCTCAGTACTGACCTTCATATACTGGGCCATTCTGGGTTTTGCAATGAGGCATGAAACCTCCAGACTGGGATCCGCCTTTAATTCTGGATCAAAAATGGATTTATCCCGAAATTTACCGTCCGGTGTTGAGGCTAAACGCAAAGCATTAACCTCTTTCAGCCTGCTGATAACTTCAAACAGACGTGCTCTGCCAGGGATTCCATAGGCCTTGAGAGATGGTGATACTGCAAGACAGATGGTTTTTTCAGTTCTGCTCTCATCCGCCACAACCAGATTCGTAGTAAGTGGGTCCAGTTGCCTTGCCACGCATTCCACTGAGGCATAGAAGGACTTCAGATCGATCGCAATATATACTCTCTGTTTTTCCATTCCACACCACCAGCCTTATCTTGTAGTAATTTCCTACGGTACTTCACTTTGCTCAAGGTGATTATAACTCAGGTTCTGATCGTAGTACAGTAAAATTCTGTACCTGAATGAGTATCTTATGCCGCAGCTTTTCATTATCGGTAAAATCAGGGCGTGGTGCAAAACTACATTTTGCACCACGCCAAGTTCTTTACTTATCAGCCGATTTATACGATTGCCAGCCGTCCACCGGAAGGCAGAATATAATTACCACTGATTGTAGTGCCTGCGGCAGCAACTGCAGTAACCCAAACACCTTCAGGAGCGTCAATCGGTGGCTGCTCGGTTGCATCAACCAAAGCGATCAGAGAGTCTCTGACTGCAAACCACTTACTGTCACCGACGAACTTCACGTAAGCATTCTGGATGCCGCCGGTAACAGTTGTGTTTTCAAGGATCATAGACATAGAACGGATATCATCATTTACAATATCTCCTTCAATCTCAGACCCGGAAATATAAAGCTTGTTACCATATGGAATCGCATCGGGATTCATTTTCTTGGCATCCGCATCATTGTTGACGATAGCCAGGATTGCGCATCTGGGAGAAGCCAGCTTCGAATTTTCAATGTCTACATGCAGGTTATGGCTCTTGATATAGAGGCAGGCCTCCTTTGCTTCACAGCTGGTATTACGGATTTCCAGCGGAGCCGCAGAATCATTACCACCCTGCAGATCATGGCACATAAAATTAAATTTACCGGACTTGAGATCGCAACCTGTAAACTTCGCGGTAAAATCACCGGCCATAATGCCACAGTGTGTAGCTGTATTAAAGCGACAATCCTTCAGGACAACATTACAGCCACCGTCTGCATAGACGCCATAACCAACACGGCGAACAATCACATCACAATTTTCTGCCTCAAGATATAGATCACGGCCATTATCCGTAGACAGGGCCGCCCAGCTGTCGGATTCAATATGAGAATCCTTGTAGTAGGTCTTTGTAGTACCTACAGAAAGATGTGTACGAACGGTACCACCCAGGAATAGCCCACAGGGAGGCTCCATCATACCAGGTCCTTTGATTGGATTCTGGTAATCGTAATAATCAGGAAGCGGTCCACTGTTACCGTAGACTTTGCATCCTTCCACACGCAGAGTTGCGTGATCACCAACCGCAGTGCACGGGCGGATTACGCCGTTGGTTTCTATATAGCTGTTTTTTACAGTCAGCTCTGCGTCGTCCATCGCATAAACAGCAGCACCAATTGCGGAGAAGTCGTTGACACCCTGACCGTCCAGTTTGAAATATGAATCAGAGATTGTATAATTGCTGTTACCCTTGACAACAATACCATTAATGCACTTTTCTTCCGTAGTATAACGGATTCCTGTTGCCTCAGTATCACCAATTGTGCCTTCAAGCTTACTGTTCAATGGGTATGCTGTTAGTTTATTATCTTCGATCACATAATTGGGGATCATCTTAAAGGACCTTGGGAACTTCGGGTCATCTGTAGGATCCTGTGAAGGACCACCCGGACCGCCGGGGCCACCAGGGCCGCCGGGACCACCCGGACCACCCGGACCACCGGGGCCGCCGGGGCCGCCAGGACCGCCAGGGAATCCCATCGGCATACGCTCAGGTTTTTCGCCAATCTCATTTTTCAGGGGCATGCCATAAGCCGGCAGCGAACCTCTTTTCATTTCAAATGCCATAATTATAACCTCCTACGGATTATTTTGGTATAAAATTATTGTAAAATAAGTAGTTTCATTCGTCAAGGATTTTCACAAAAACCACATACCATGTAAACACGCAATCATTTCTATCCGGACACTGGGCATTTATTATAAATTTAAAACATTTTCCTATCTGCTAAGCAGGTTTTTAAACGTACAGTAACAGCTTTAACCCTGGCCGAGGAACATCAGCAGCAGAGGGACTATGATGTCGATGTTAACCGCTGGGAAGGTGGCACAAGCCCGTACTACTATCTGTTCGTGGTAAATGTTCCCTACGGTCTCAAATATCTGACCGGTGTCTATACCAATGAGCATGTCAATGAGTTGCTGGAAACCGTCACATCTATTGCTGATGAAGCCGAACAGGTTTCTGTTTACCATGATATTGAAAACACCATTCTTGAAGAAGCAGGTGTCGGTCCCTTGTATTTCTCCGATATCAAATATTTCGAGTAGAATTATGTTCAGGGTATTGAATTCACCAGCTTTGATCCCGAGATGGAGTTCAGCCGTGCACAGATTCTTGCGCACTGATTTTCTGAACCTCTGACTGACTAGTTGACGCGTCCCCATAATGGAAGCATAAAACAATATCAGTCCCGGGTACCTGCGGTTTCCCGGGACTGAATGCATTAAAAGAAGGCAGTTGATTCTGAAATGTTGAAATTGATATGATCCCCCTTAAGCAGACAAGGTAAAAAGCCAAAAAGTCTGCTTAAGGGGGATTTTCTATGGCTAAAAAGAAGCATACCTCTGAATGGATGCTTACAAGAATTCAGGAATATCTGAATTGTGAGGGATCATATGAATCAATATCTCAAGCGAATGGAATCGGAGAGACGATATTAACGGGATGGGTCCGCAAATACAGAGAGCATGGAGCAGAAGCGTTCGCAACGCATACAGGGAACGCCCATTACAGCAAGGAATTCAAGACAGCCTGCGTAGAAGCGGTTATTTCGGTGGAAAGCACAGTAGATGATATCACTGCAAGATTTAATATTTCTGACGGGAATGTTCTCAGAAGGTGGATAAAGAAGTATAATGCTAATATGGAACTCAAGGATTATGATCCGAAACGGGAGGTCTATATGGCAGAAGCAAGAAGAAAAGCAGCCTTGGAAGAACGCAGGGAAATTGCGGAATACTGCATTGCGCATGACAGAGATTACAAGGGAACCGCGGCAAAATATGATATTTCCTATACACAGGTCTACACCTGGGTCAGGAAATACAGCGAAAGCGGCGAGACAGGTCTTATCGACGGCCGTGGTCACCACAAAACAGATGATGAAGTAGATGAACTGGAGCGTCTCCGCCAGGAAAATCTCAGGCTGACACGGCAGCTCTCTGCATTGACAATCGCCCAACCGAAGGCTTCTGGGGCATTCTGAAAGCAGAAATGTATTATCTCAGCAGATTTGAAAGCGAAATAGAACTCCGAAAGGCTGTTGAGGACTATATTCACTTCTACAACTATGAAAGATTTCAGGAGCGCTTCGGCACCAGAACGCCCATGTAGGTACTCACTGGCGCACTGGCAGCCGAGACACCGGCACAGTATCCCATTGCCGAAAATAAACGCATCCAGAAGTACAAGCCACAATTTGCTGCATAACAAAACCCTCGAATTCCGGATGACTGCGCAGCAGTCGTACGGAATCCGAGGGTCCCACGGCACCGCAGTGCCGTGTATCTTGTTTATTTATTTTGCCTGTCTACCTTGACAGGGGCTGATCAGATTAATTGCGGCCCGTCTATTTGTTTTGAATGTGAATCGGAAGCAAAATTTTCTATAATCAGGAGAAATCGTACAACCTGCAATTCTTCAGTTGCGTTTTGCTTATCCCTGTTTGGAGGCTTCCAGCGCTCTTGCGAGCTGGTCCGGACATGATGTCATCTTCATACCACATTTAATACCTTTGATCCGGGATATCGCTTCATCTACATCCATACCCTCGATCAGGGCAGAAACTCCCTGGCTGTTGCCATGACAGCCTCCGGTAAAGTGTACATTGTGGACCTTATTATCCTCCACAGAGAATGTAATCATACGAGAGCATACTCCCTGTGGCTTGTAGGTAAATTCCATGTAAATCTCTCCTTTCAGTTTTATACATCGTAACACACTTGCGTACGAAATTCAATAATCGATCAGGTCTATAGCTGTCATCTCACAGTAATCGATCAGGTTCTCAGGCTTTAGGATCATCTGTAGACCGCGGGTGCCTCCGGAAACAGCAATCTCATCGTATAAAAGCGCTGTCTCATCAATATAGGTTGGGTACTTTTTCTTCATGCCAACCGGGCTGCAGCCACCACGAATGTAGCCTGTCAGCCCAAGGAGTTCCTTCATATGTATCATCTCGACCTTCTTATCTCCTGCAGCTAACGCAGCCTTTTTCAGATTCAGGGTGCAACTGACCGGAATGCAGAATACGAGGATTCCTTTTTTATCCCCACGGGCAACCAGAGTTTTAAACACCTGATCCGGGTTCATCCCAGTAGCCTGCGCCACATGGTTCCCGCTCAGATCACTTTCATCATATTCATACTCACAGGCCCGATAGGGAATCTTCGCTGCATCCATCAGTCTGAGTGCATTTGTTCTGGTCACAGTTCATTCCTCCCCGTGAATATAAAATAGCTCATCTCTTCTGTTCTTCAAATCAGCAATGTTATTATAGGACACACAGCGGTAGCCGAGAATCTGATCCTCGACATCGTTCTTTTCATCTGCCTGGAAAAAGTTTCCGTCAGCATCAATGCAGCCCATCGCCGTGATCACAGGGAGTTCAGTATAAAGGTTTGCCAGGTAGCGATTATAGTCGGTCATTTCAACGCCGGCTGTCTGCAACAGCAACGTAGACATATAGTTGGCGCTGATCTCGTCAATCCAGCCGCTCGGAATATCATAATTAGCCCAGAGGACAAATCTTGTAATGTATCGCTTCTGCTGCGTCGGTCCATCCATTTCGCTGACCGACTGACCCATTACCTCAGAATAGAAGCTATCTTCTATAAAGGGCTGATGGTCGCCAAACATCAATATGATCGTTGGTTCGTCCACCTGCGAGAAATAATCGATCAGTGTCTGGAAATCCATATCTGTCTGGTGGATCAGCGACAGGTACTGATTTGTCTTGGGGTATTCCTTTGCTGTAGACGTCAGCCAGACCTCCTCGTCGAAATTTCCAAGGTCCTGATCATAGCTGGAATGATTTTGCATGGTAACATTGAAAATATAGAATGGCTCGCTCTCATCGCGTTCCTCGTACAGGCTGATCAGCGTCTTAAAATCGTAGGCATCGCAGACATAGCGACGTTTCAGGATCGTTTCCCCGGGGAAGGCTTTCTTAAGCAGCCGATTGTACAGCTTGAAGCTATACCCTGAGGAGACGTACTGATCTACAATATCCTGCCCGAACATATCCTCTACCGTAATAAAGTCTTCAAAGCCCATATACTCGTAGACAGCGGGTCTGTTCCAGCTGGATTCAAAATATGGGTGAAAGGCCAGAGAGCTGTAGCCCTGATCCATCAGTGTACTGGTCAGACCGGGCTGCGTCCCCTTAACATAAAGCTGATAGGCGTTGCTGCCTGCAGGAAGGAACGCCATTGCGTTTCCGGTCAGAAATTCATATTCCGTATTGGAGGTTCCTGTCCCAATCACAGATACATACATATTACCCTGAATGGTCTCATCCCGCAGGCTGTCAAGATAATCCAGGTATGGAATATTTGTCTCAAAATCTCCGACAACGCTCAGATCCGAAAAGCTCTCATTCATGATCACAATAATGTTGGGCGTCTGTCCGAGACTTCCAGCAGTCGGAACAGATACGATTGAGGCAGCTTCCTCTTCGGACATACCCTGTCGGACCAGCGCAGTCTCCAAAATGCTTGGGCTATCTTCTCCGGCATTCCCCAGAACAATGCCTTCAATATCATCAGCATCGTAGGAAGCAGGCTGCTGCAGCCACAGATACTTTGTATTCAGTGTAAATTCCAGCAGAGCACCATGGTTCTTATAGCCACGTGTCTGATTGAAAAAATCCGGTTTCAGGCCGTAATCCGCTACGGTATCTGTAAAGTAAAAGGTATAGGCAAATCCGCATACAACAGCCAGACTAAGCACACAGGCCAGCCCTCTGGTAATCTTACCGGCAAGCTTGAGCTTGGGCATACTGAGCCTTGAGGCAAGTGCCAGCAGCATTGCAGTCAGGCAGATGCCAAAAACAATCTCTGCTCCAACAGGATAGGTATAGGCAGACGCAACATTCCCTGCGGTCCTGATACTGCTGAAATCCATTGGTACCAACGGGCTGCCCTTGAATTCCTTGACAAACATGTTTGCAATGCCAAAGATCAGAAGCACAGGACTTACGGTAAATACAGAAATACGGACACTGCCACTAAGTCCGAATACCAGAAGATAGAGCAGCAGATAGACTACATAGTTTTCATAAATATCTTCATTCTTCAGAAATTGGGTTATAAAATTCCCGTTGAGACGCTCTACAACGATTTCCATGATCAGAGGCGAAAGCAACAGCAGAACCAGCATGGCAAAAATTCTGACTGTGGGATACTTTTCAAATTTGATGGCAATTGCCGGAAAGGTGATCAGTGCTGCCCCGGCTGATACAAGCAGAAGCACGCTGCCCCATTCCTCCATATCCAAAAAATAATGAGATTGTCTGACCACCAGAAGCAGCAGCAGGAAAAAGACCGTTGCGCCGATTCTGGTGGATCTGGTAGTAATGCGCATAAAGACACTTCCTGTCATAATTTCAGATAATCATTATACCACCTTTTTAATCGTTGTACAGTTAAAAATCACCAAAGACATCCAGTGTATTTCGTGAAAAATGATTGTAGCCTTCCGTGTATTCTGCTATAATTCAGATAAGCTCTTTTGCAAAGAAAGGACGGAATCACATGAAGATTCTCGTGATAGGGGGCGGCGCTTCCGGTATGCTCGCCGCTCTGACTGCCGCAGCTGGCGGTCATCAGGTCACAATCCTCGAACGCCAGGCCCGACTCGGCCGTAAGCTTCTGGCCACGGGTAACGGTCGCTGTAACCTGACAAATACGGATATGAGTCCTTCCCACTTTCACGGCGCACACCAGGAATTTTTGCAGGCTGTACTGAATACCTATGACCAGAACAATGTGCTTGCTTATTTCCACGAGCTTGGTCTTTTGACCGTAACCGAAGGGAATGGAAGGGTCTATCCGCTTTCTGATCAGGCCGGCAGTGTTGTGGATGTTCTACGCTTTGCGCTGGATGTTGCCGGTGTTGATGTTCGGACCGGCTGTGAGGTATCCGAACTGAAAAAGGTCAGTTCAGCGTTTCATGTAACCACCAACAACGGTTGCTATACCGCAGACCGTGTGATCGTATGTTGTGGCGGAGCTGCCGGTGGCAAGCTGGGTGGCGGCAACTGGGGCTATGAGCTACTGAAAAGCATGGGCCACAGTTTAACAGCTTTGCACCCGGCCCTTGTCCAGATTCGAACCGACCCCACCTTTGTCCGTTCTCTGAAGGGAGTGCGCGCTGATGGCAGGGTTTCGGTCCGTTCCGGTAAAATAGTTCTGGCCGAATCAGCTGGTGAAATCCAGTTCACAGAGTTTGGCGTCAGCGGTCCGGCGGTTTTTGAGGTCTCACGCGTTATTTCTACCGCTTCCGAACCGCTTATGATCCACTTAGATCTTTTACGCAGTCTGAATACCTATCAGACTGAAAAGCTGCTGGCGGCCCGTAGTGCGGCCATGCCAAACCTGACAACGGAGAACCTTCTAACAGGAATGCTGCAGAACAGACTCGGGCGCACCATAGTCCGCTACGCCGGTTTTGACCTGAACACCCCACTTTCCGCTTTGAGGCCCAGAGAGCTGAAGAAAATTGCGGGGGCCTGTAAGGACTTCCGCCTCAGCTGTCAGGGCACCAATGGCTTTGAGCAGGCACAGGTTACCGCAGGTGGCATTCGTACATCCGAATTCAAGGCTGAAACTCTGGAAAGTCGGCTGGTACCTGGGCTATACGCTGCAGGTGAGGTTCTGGATGCAGACGGAGACTGCGGCGGCTATAATCTGCAATGGGCCTGGTCAAGCGGCCATCTTGCCGGACTGTTGCTCTGAACATATAAATAAACAAAACAGCGGATGACGTGGGTGTCATCCGCTGTTTTAAGGCTTTTCCCGGTACTATCAGTAATAGAAGATGCTTACCTTTTTTCCATGCTCCTTTAGCTGATCACAGATCCTGTCCACAACGCCAAGCTTACGTTCAAGGTTCAGCCTGTTTTCCTTTTCCTGATAAGCGTCATTTGCTGCCTTGCCCACAAAAAACTGAAGAGAGGTGCACTGCTCTATAAGGATTTTTGCAAGGATGGCTGCTCCGTTTTCCGCATCCATCCGTTCGGCATTAAATTTTGTGTTGTTATAATATTCCTCTATGATTTCAGCAGTACGGGTCATGGTCAAAACGCCCTCTGTCACCAGCTCGATCCGGTCCATAAAAGAAATTGGAGGGATTCCGTCGGCAGCTGTTTCGGCCATTGTCACAACCGGCTCATCCAGCACTCTGGATACCACATTCGAGGTTGTGCCGCCACATACGATCTTCATTCCATCAGAATCCATAAACTCACGGACCATGAACTCATCATCATCCGGATACTCCGGCGGGCCATACATAATACTGACATTCAGTTCCTCAGGAACACGGATCACCATAGCTGTCACATCATCGTCCGGCTTTCCGTCGTAAATGTTGACGACAGCCTGTACCAGATCATCAGCCAGTCGTCTGGCATTCCTGACAGAAGGCGCACAATCCTCCAGCCACTGTGCAACGCTTTCCCATGTCCATGTATAGGAGAAATTATTCCCGGCACCGGCATTGACGCAACCATCAGATGTGATCACGATGATGTCTCCCTCAACCAGAGGAAGCTCACGCTCCCAGATGGCTTTACCTTCTACTTCGTGGTATTCGCGTTCCTGCCGGAGAATCTGTCCATTTCGCAGGATCCATGCCTGCGGATTATCGAATTCCACAATACTGGCAATACCGTCTTCGTCGATATCCACCACAGAGAAGGTGCAGTAGTTAAGCCCACGCTCTGAGCAGACAGGCAGACTTCGAATAACGGTATCTACCGCAGAATCTACACTTTCTCCTCCAAGCAGCATGGTACGCAAGATTGTAGACCCCATGGTAGACAGGATATTTGCCTTGACACCACTGCCCATACCATCGGCCAACACACCGAGGAAGCGATCCTTACTGCCACGGAAGTCCACTCTGTCTCCGCAAACCTCTTCACCGTAATGATTCACACTGCACCAGCCGAAATCCACACTGATCTTCACGCGTCCTCCTCCTCATTCAGGATTCTCTGTTTGATCCGGTTCAGCGTAACCTTTGTTTCTGCCGTAGTTTCACCAAGCAGGAAAGCAATTTCCTGGGCAACGCTCATCTGCTTGTCAATGATCTTCTGCGCCATCTCCACGGTCTGCAGGCTCTCCTGCAAATGCTTCTCTTCCGCATTTTCCTGCTCAGAGATATCACGGAAGGTAGCAAGATAGGTATTTTTCAGGTCCAACGGAACCAGCGCAGCCTCTGCCCGCAGGAACAGCTCCGGAATATCAATCTTACGCTGAGAGACGCCCAACTTCATATCATACACATACTGTATGTCATCCGGGTCCATAAACTCGAACAGGTAGGAATCCCTGTCCTTGCGCAGCCCCAGTAGTGCAGCTGCCTCATGATTGAAATCTGTAATGCGCTGAGTATCATCTGCCAGCACGATTGCTTCAGGAATGGACTCGTAAACCTTACGGAAGATATCAATCTTTTCCTCCGCCACACGTGGCAAACACATGACCGGTGCCTCACGCTTCTGCAGGATTGCCGCCGCACGTTCACGACAGGTGCCATAGCCACATGCACCACAGTTTTTCTGAAGGTCCTTTGTTGCAACACCGATCCGTTCCAACACATTGGCGATCTCCTGCTCCTCCGGAAGGTAGTCCGCTACGGGCGCAGCAATTGCCGGTGCCGCAAGTACAATATTATGCGTATCGAAATAAGGTTTCTCCTCATCACTGCCGGCAAACCGGCGGAGGCACAATTCATTGGAAAAACGTCTGCGCCGCTGTTCACTGCTGAAACCGCCAATGCAGCAGCCGGGGCATGCGTTAAGCTCCAGCACGCAATTGTGGATTTTCCCTGCACGCATATCCTCCAGCAGTGCACAGATCTGATCGACCCCTTCAGCGATGATCCGAACCATACCATGATCATGGTAATAGTAGTCGATACAATCACTCATACCGCCTGATACCGCAGTCAGCGCACCCAGGCTGCAGTTATCTGAGAGCAATGGCTCTTCCTCACACGCTGCCGGATCAATTCCAGCTCCCCTGATCGCCTCCAGCAATTCCTCTATCTGGATGACCGCATTGATCTCTGTAGAATGGCGGACGTCCTTAGCTTCCTCCAGCCTTGCAGGACAGGTAGTAACGTAGACAACCGAAGCGCTCTGGAAATCCCGCTTCAGGATCCGGCCATGAACGATCATAGGTGAAGCAACCGGTGCCAGAGCCTGCATCAGTTCCGGATAGCTGCGCTCTACAAGCTTTCTGACCACAGGACATGAAGAGAGGATCATATTATCTGGGTTGCGCTGTCGCAGGATCGCAGCGTACTCACTTGCAACCGCTACAGCTGCCTCTGAAGCATTTGCTACATCCCAGGCACCAAATTTCTGCAGAGCGGCTGCAAGCTTCTCCAGCGTCACATTTTCCGGCAGCATAGCGATACATGCCGGGTCTATAGAAAAAATAACCTTTCGGTGCTCCTGGATCAGCTTGCTGACCGCCTGCAGATTCGTCTCCTGCTCTACGGCATTATGGCTGCAGGCACGGACACAGTTTCCACAGGAAATGCAGCGGCTGCTGTCAATGGTGGGCTTTCGGCCGGTCAATCGAATCGCCTGCACCGGACAGCGGGACACACACTGAAGGCAACTGCGACAGGCCCTCTGACTGATCGTAAATACTTGCATTTCACATATCCCCCAAACCGGAATACCCGATATTATTGATGTTATTATATACGCAGATGGTTTGAATTGCAACGATAAAACATCCGCACGCCTCAAACAGGTGTTACGGGCAACTGTCGGCTAAGGAGGTTTCTGAAAAAATTCCACAATCACAGGGATCACTATCCCCGCTTTTTATATATCTTTACGATATTTCAAAATCAGCTTGAAATATCAATAGAAATCAAATAAACTAGATATGTTATGATAAATATTCCAACAGAATAATACTGTAAATATGGAGGCATCATCCTATGAGCATTCAGGAAATCAAGCCTATTAAAGAGGGCAAGGTCCGCGAAATCTACGATAACGGAGACACTCTGATCATGGTCGCTACCGACCGCATCAGCTGCTTCGATGTCATTCTGAAGAATCAGGTTACTAAAAAGGGTACCGTCCTGACCCAGATGTCCCGCTTCTGGTTCGACCTCACCCGTGACATTCTCCCCAACCATATGATCTCTGTCGATGTGAATGACATGCCAGAGTTTTTCCGTCAGGATCGTTTCAATGGCAACAGCATGCTTTGCCGCAAGCTGGAAATGCTTCCTGTAGAATGCATTGTACGTGGTTATATCACCGGCAGTGGCTGGGCAAGCTATCAGAAGACCGGCGAGGTCTGCGGCATCCGTCTGCCTGAAGGGCTTCAGGAATCCCAGCAGCTGCCTGAGCCCATCTACACCCCCTCCACAAAGGCTGAGATTGGCGACCATGATGAAAATATCTCCTTTGAGCAGAGTGTAGATTATCTGGAAGTCCGCTTCCCCGGCAAGGGCCGCGAATATGCAGAAAAGCTTCGTGATTACACCATTGCGCTTTATAAAAAGTGTGCCGAGTATGCGCTGAGCCGCGGCATTATTATTGCGGATACCAAATTTGAGTTTGGTCTGGATGAGAACGGTAACATTGTCCTGGGTGATGAAATGCTGACCCCCGATTCCTCCCGGTTCTGGCCTGCAGATGGCTACGAGGCAGGCCACAGTCAGCCCTCGTTTGATAAGCAGTTTGCCCGTGACTGGCTCAAGGCCAACGAGCACGACTGGGAGCTGCCCCAGGAGATTGTTGAAAAGACCATTGCAAAGTATCTGCAGGCATACGAGCTGCTGACCGGCAAGCCTCTCTGACCTTAGTCCTCGCATTTCCATACACAGTCACCGTACCGGTTTCTTTTCCGGTACGGTGTTTTCATTTAAAAAGGAGCAAGGCAACGCCTGCCTTGCTCCTTTCATCTGCAGCTACCGTTCTTCCCGGAAATAGGACAGTCCAAGACTTGCGGGGGGCTGATTTTCACGTTTATTCCGCATGCTGGTGATCACAAGGACAACCAGTGTCACCACATAGGGGATCATTTTGTATAATTCCTTGAATTCCAGATGATCAATACCGGCAGGGATATAAAGATAAAGGATATAAAGCCCGCCAAACAGGATGGAAGACCAGATTGCGCTGGCAGGCTTCCATATAATGAAAATGACCAGTGCAATGGCCAGCCAGCCACGGTCTCCAAAAGCATTGTTTGACCAGACACCGCAGGCATAGTCCATAACATAGTAGAGGCCGCCGAGGCCGGCGATTACGCAGCCGGCACAGGTTGCAACGTACTTGTATTTTGTAACATTGATACCGGCAGCATCCGCCGTAGCAGGGCCTTCTCCGACACTTCTGAGGTGCAGACCCGTTCTGGTATGGTTAAGCATATACTGTGCTATAATTGCAATGATAATCCCCAGATAAGCCAGGAACCCATAACTCAGGAATATTTTTCCGAACCAGCCCAGTGAATCGGCAAAGGGCAGCGAAGCAGAAAAGTAAGCACTTGTCTTACTGAGCGCCAGTGACGGAACATCCGACCCACTGATGGTGATCAGAGAACCGCCGAAAAAGTTACCAAAGCCCACTCCAAATGTGGTAAGCACCAGACCGGTCACATTCTGATTTGCACGGAGCGTAACCGTCAGGAAGCAATAGATCAGCCCCATAATAAGAGATCCGAGAATGGAGCAGCAAAGTGGGATTGCAATCCCAAGGAAGGGATTCATACTTGCGGACTGCTCATAGAAAAATGCACCGATAACGCCGCTGATGGCACCTACATACATAACACCGGGCAGTCCAAGGTTCAGGTTACCACTTTTCTGGGTCAGCGTCTCGCCAACACTGCCATAAAGCAGTGGAATTGCCTGCACAACGGCCCGGGGAATAAACGCAGCAAGATTGATCATATGCCGGATGCCTCCTTTCCTGTCATTTCCGTCTTTTTCCGGAATACGATCCTATAGGTGATAAAGAATTCACAACCAATGATAAAGAACAGGATAATTCCGGTCAGTATATCCGCAAAGGATTCGTTAAGTCCAAAGGTGGAGGAAATCTCACTTGCCCCACGGTTGAAAAAGATGATCAGCAGTGAGGTAAAGACCATAGTGATCGGATTGAATTTTGCGAGCCATGAGACCATAACACCGGTAAAGCCCTGGCTGTCAACAATGGTAGTTGTGATCGTGTGGTTGATGCCGGCCACCAGCAGCAGGCCGGCCAGGCCGCATAGCCCTCCCGACAAAAGCATGGTACGAACAATGATCCGGCCAGTCTTCATACCCACATACTTTGCTGTTGCCTCACTCTCACCAACAACGCTGATCTCATAACCATGCTTGGAGTAACGGATATACACAAACATAAACACAGTAACCGCAAGCGCTACCAGTATGGTAAGCAGATATTTATTGCCAACCTCCGGCAACCAGCCGGCCATGGAGTTCTGATTGATAACACCAATCTTTCCGGAGCCCTTCGGGGATTCCCAGACAATGGTAAAGTATGCTACCAGTTGCATGGCGATATAGTTCATCATCAGCGTCGACAGCGTTTCGTTGGTATTCCATTTTGCCTTGAACAGAGCGGGAATCAGGCCCCAGACAGCACCCGCCAGCACACTGCAGATTACCATTATAGGCACTAACAACCCGGCAGGCATTGCTTCACCCAGGCAGATCATGCAGGCAGCGGCCGCAAGTCCGCCCATAAGTACCTGGCCTTCACCGCCGATGTTCCAGAAACGCATTTTAAAAGCAGGCGTCAATGCCAGCGAAATGATCAGCAGGATCGACATACTCTGGAAGGTAACCCACGTTCTTCTAACAGAGCCAAAGGCACCGGAAATCATGGTTCCGTATACCTGAATAGGGTTATCTCCCGTTACCGTCATGGTAACCACTGCACACACAACAAGCGCTGCAAGAATGGCAATCGCACGGATTGCCCAGGCCTGGTACCAGGGCAATGCGCTGCGTTTTACAATATGAAAAAGCGGATCGCGTTTTTTCTCGTTCATGCCTCCTGCCCCCCTTCCAGGCTGGTCATCATCAGACCAATCTGATTTTTATCAGCCGTACGGCCGTCTACAATTCCACTGACCTGACCACCACACAGCACAAGAATGCGGTCACAGAGTTCCAGCAGTACGTCCAGATCTTCACCTACATAGACAACTGCAACCCCCTTCTCCTTCTGGCGGTTCAGCAGGTCATAGATTGTATAGGAGGAATTGATATCCAGACCGCGTACCGCATAGGCAGTCAGCAGCACCTTAGGCGCTGCAGCAATCTCACGTCCGACAAGGACCTTCTGCACATTGCCGCCGGACAGGCGTCTGACCGGGGTCAGGATGTCAGGTGTCGAAACTTCCAGCTCCTCAACCACAGATTGCGCCAGATCATATGGATATTTCCGGTCTGTAAAAAAGGGCTTGCCCCTGCGGAAGGATCGCAGCATCATGTTCGCCGCAAGATTCATACTGCCCACAAGCCCCATTCCAAGTCGGTCCTCCGGAACGAACGACAGGGCAATTCCCATATCGCTGATCTTTTTCGGATCCTTTCCAACCAGTTCTTCCGTAGATCCATCCTCATTTATATAAGTGATCGAACCACTGTCGGTCTCCTGCAGACCCGCAATTGCCTCAAGGAGTTCCTTCTGCCCACAGCCTGAGATGCCTGCAATACCCAGAATTTCCCCGGACCGGATCGTAAAGGAGACATCCTGCAGCTTGGGAATTCCGTCAGACCCACTGACATTCAGCTCTTTAATGACAATACGGTCCTGCGGAGCAACCGGGTCCGGGCGCTCAATGTTCAGCGAAACCGTTCTGCCAACCATCATGTTGGTCATCTCTGCGGCATTGGTTTCACTCGTCTTCATCTGACCAATATATTCGCCCTTACGCAGAACCGCAACACGGTCAGAAACCGCCTCTACCTCATGAAGCTTATGTGTGATGATGATAATGCTCTTCCCATCGGCCTTCATGTTCCGCATAACAGCAAACAGCTTATCGGTTTCCTGCGGTGTCAGGACAGCTGTAGGTTCGTCCAGGATCAGGATATTTGCACCCCGGTACAGAACCTTTACGATTTCTACTGTCTGTTTCTGGGAAACGGACATATCGTAAATCTTTTGGTTCGGGTCCACATCAAAGCCATATTTATCACAGATTTCCCTGATCTTTGCGGTGGCAGCCTTCAGGTTCAGTCTGCCGGGCAAACCGAGAACAATATTCTCCGCAGCTGTCAGAACATCTATCAGCTTAAAATGCTGATGTACCATGCCAATCCCCAGTGCAAAGGCGTCATGTGGAGACCGGATCACAGCTTCCTTCCCGTCGATGAGGATCTGCCCTTCATCTGGGAAATAAATTCCCGACAACATGTTCATAAGCGTGGTTTTACCGCTTCCGTTTTCGCCAAGCAAAGCAAGGATCTCGCCTTTATAGACATCCAGATTCACCCTGTTACTGGCGATGGTTGAGCCAAAGGTTTTGGTCACGTTACGGAATTGTACGGCGGTGGGCTGGGTTTCCAATTTCATTCCTCCCATCTTTATTATTACATAGCTTTTATTTACTATACCCTTCTGAAGCGGAAAACCCGAAGCTTTTCCGCTTCAGAAAGGGGGCGGCACGGCGACGATGTATTCGCCGTGCCGCCCGAAGTTCAGTCTGAACCCCAGCGGGAATGTACCCGATCAATAGACCTCATCCAGCAGGGTGATGCCATCAATTCTGAGGTCGAAGGCAGGAGCGGAACGGTCAGCAGATTCTGCAAAAGCGCCGTCTACGATGATTTCGGTATCACCGGTGTAGTCGCCCCAGTCATTGAGGTCTGCCAGATAGGATGTCACAGCTTCGCCATTAACGGTGAATGTGGAGGTGTCAAACACCTGAAGCTCACCGGATGCCAGCTTTGCGGAAACCTCTGCGATCATATCAGCAGTTCCCTCGGCAGCAACAGCCTCGTTGATATCTGTCAGAGCAACAGATGCGGTATCCAGCGTGCCGGTCCAGTCGGTGCTGATTGCTTCTCCCATTGCAACCTTACCGATCATATACTCCATGTAGGGGACCCAATCAATCCGGGAAGAAATCAGGAAGGTATTGGGGCATGCGGAAATGGTAGAACCATTATAGGAAACGTCCGGAACCCCTGCGGTCTCACAGGCGGTTGGTGCACCCATGGAGTCAGCATGCTGGGAGATCAGAACACAGCCGTTGTCGATCAGTTTCTGGGCGCCTTCCTTCTCTGCGGTCTCATCATACCAGGAGCCTGTGAAGGTAACCTCCATTGTCACAGAGGGGCAGACATACTTGGCGCCAAGATAAAAGGAAGTATAACCGGAAATTACCTCTGCATAGGTGTAGGCACCGACATAGCCCATCTTTGCCTCTTCCTCGGTGATCTCACCGTTCTCAATCATCTCGTTGAGCTTCATACCGGCAGCAACACCGGCCAGGAATCGGCCTTCATAAATAGTAGCAAATGCATTATGATAGTTTGCAAGGCCCTCGGTATGAGCCTTCACGCCGGTAGCATGGCAGAACTCTACATTGGGATATTCCTTAGCTGCCTGGATCATATAAGCTTCATGGCCGAAGGAATCCGCAAAGACAATGGAGCAGCCGGAATCTGCCAGATCACAGGCAGCCTCATAGCACTCCTGGCCCTCAGGGATGTTGGTCTTAATGATGTACTCAACACCCAGCTCCTCACAGGCAGCAACACCTGCCTGCAGGAAGTTGTTATCATAGGTAGAGTTCTCATCATGCAGGAAGATAAAGCCGACCTTGATCGCTGCAAGCTGCTCCGCATAGTTTGCAGTCAGGTCTGCAACATCAACAGTCTCACTGCTGTTCTGGAAAACAACGGCGTCGTCGGGATTTGCTGCTGCCTCTTCTGCTGCAGCACTTGCAGGCTCCGTCTCAGAAGCAGTTGCCGAGGAAGCAGCTGTGGATCCGCAGGCAGAGAACATACTGAAGCACAGAAGTGCCACCAGTACAAGAGAAAGGATTTTTTTCATGTATGTTTCCTCCTAAAATTTTATATAAAAACCTGATAGCAGCCGTAAAGCCAGCCGCCCGGTCTTTATTTACGAACTTAAACTACTACCGGACCCGCCTTCCGCAGTCAGCTCCGGAAAACAATTTCCGTGTCTGTCATACTGTCTATGATTGCCAGGGACTCAACCCGCATTCCCGCAGCGCGCAGCAGATCGCCGCCACCCTGAAACCCCTTTTCAATGGCAGCGGCAGCGCCGACGCAGATGCAGCCTGCGTCATCTGTCAGCTTTCTGAGTCCGATCAGTGCGTTCCCGTTGGCCAGAAAATCATCTACCAGAAGGATCCGCTCGCCAGGTGTCAGGTAGTCACGGCTGACAACAATATTATAGTCCGTGTTATGTGTAAAGGAATGGACCGGTGCGGAAACCACTTCGCCATCCACATTACTGCTTTTATGTTTTTTTGCAAACACCATGGGAACACCAAGCTCCATAGCTGTTACCGCTGCGATCGCGATTCCGGATGCCTCGACGGTCAGGACCTTATCAACTGCAGCCTCGGCAAAAAGCCGTGCAATCTCCTGCCCGATTTCCTTCAGAAATGCAGAATCAATCTGCTGGTTCAGGAAGCTTCCAACCTTCAGGATTCCACCGGGAAGGACCTTGCCTTCGGAAATGATCTTTTCTTCCATCCGCTTCATACGAAACATCCCCTCTACAAAAAAGCAGCAGTCTCCTGCGAGCTGCTGACAAATTACGGACAGTCACCACTGTCTGTTCTGTAAAAACCAATCGTCACAATTCCGGCGTTAGGTTTGCGTACAGGCCCTGCTCCGTAATTTTATCGGTCTCCGTTTATGATGGTTTTATGATAGTTTGAATTATGATTTTTGTCAACAATCTGACGCAAAGATTCCGGAAACGCCATCGTAGAAATATCGGCCAAATTCCCGAAAATAATAGGCAAAATCACGAAAGAAAATTACCTGGCACAGTTTATGCGATAACAGTGTGACAATCGTCTCTACACCGTAATGAAAAAGAAAAGATGCCCTGCGCATAAACAGAGCATCTTCTGGTGCCGGTAGCCGGGCTCGAACCGGCACGGTGTCGCCACCGGTGGATTTTGAGTCCACTACGTCTACCAATTCCATCATACCGGCATGGAATTTATTATAGCAAGCGCCGCGCAAAAATGCAAGTCACGAATTCATAAATCAAATATTTATTTATGAGGCTCCCAATGAAAAACGAAATGCTAATTTTAATACATAATCCGAAAAATGCAGTAGCAATTCAAAAAATGTGTGCTATAATAAATCCGGTGAGCTATGCTTATCAACATGTAAACATATTCCTTACTGGAATAAATTTATTTTGGAGGTTATACCAATGAGCTATCCTGTAATTGTTGCTTATGGCCGTACCGCTTGTACCAAGGCAAACGGCAGAGCCAAGAAGAACCACACCGGTTTCACTGATGTACATCCCATCGAATATTCCGCAGTCTGCTTCAACGGTCTGCTCGACAAGGTTCCTTATGTTAAGGAGCACATCGAGGATATCGGCGACGTCATCACCGGTTGCGCAATGCACATCAACCAGATGAACCTGAACGTTTCCCGTCTGATCGTCAACCGTGCCGGCGGCACCGCATATGACTGCATCCCCGCTCAGACCATCAACCGTTTCTGCTCCTCCGGTCTGCAGGCTATCTCCACTGTTACCAACGCTATCATCGCCGGTCAGTACAAGGTCGGTATCGCAGGTGGCTGCGAGTGCATGTCCCACTGCTTCACTCCCTATGATTTCAACGAGTATGGCGATAAGTGGATCATTGACAACTATCCCGGTGGCTACATGACCATGGGTCAGACCGCTGAGAACGTTGCTAACGATTACGGCTTCACCCGTGAAGAGCTTGACGCTATGGCTCTTGAGTCCCACACCCGTGCAGCTGCTGCCCGTCTTGCCGGCAAGCTGAACAAGTCCATCATCCCCTTCACCAAGGAAGACGGCACTGTTGTCGACGCTGATGACGGCATCCTCGCTGAGATGGACGGCACCCTGACTACCTCCATGGAGAAGATGGCTTCCCTGAAGCCCTGCTTCGTTCCCGCTGAAGAGGGCGGCAAGACTACTGCTGCTTCCTCCTCCCAGACCACTGACGCTACTTCCTACGTCATGATCATGGATTCCGATTACGCTGCTGAGCATGGCATTAAGCCCATCGCTAAGATGATCGCTTTCCAGGTTGCAGGCTGCGACGCTACCCGTATGGGCATGGGTCCTGTCTACGCTATTCCCAAGGCTCTCGACCAAGCTGGCATGAAGTCCGTTAAGGAACTCGATGTCATCGAGCTGAACGAGGCATTTGCTTCCCAGGCTCTGGCTTGCGTTAAGAATGTTGTTAACGATCCCCATCTGGATGGTTTCCAGGACATGTGGGATGCCAAGAAGGTCAACCCCTACGGCGGTGCTATGGCTCTGGGTCATCCCATGGGCGCTACCGGCGCATTCCTGACCTGCAAGGCTCTCGACTACCTCCAGGATCCCGAGACTGCCGGCAAGTATGCTATGGTTACCATGTGCATCGGCGGCGGCATGGGCGCAGCTGGTATCTACGAGCTCTGCGACTAATTAACAGTCAGAATCTGCTTTTATAAGAAAGGGCGCTGCTTAGGCAGCGCCCTTTTTTCGGAGGAAAGAATATGTATCTCTGGGACCATCTCAAAGCCTCCGGCCTGCCTGTCATCATATATGGCATGGGCAATGGCGCGGATAAGATTTTTGCCCTCTGTGCAAAATATGATCTGCAGGTTTCGGCAATATTCGCCAGCGATGATCACGTCAGCGGAAAACTGTTCCACGGACTGCCTGTAAGGTCCTACGATGAGATTTGCCGGGAATACGAACAGGCCGCAGTTCTGTTCGCCTTTGGCGCCTATGACGGGGAGCTGCTCCGCCGGATCGACCGTATTGCCGAACGGTTCAGTCTGTATGTGCCGGATCTTCCACTGACCGGCGGCCCGCTGCTCTGTCCGGAGTGGCTGGATTCGCATTCCGAAGAAATTCAATCCGCCCGCTCTCTTTTGTGCGATCCTCGATCTCTGAATTGCTTCGACCGGGTTCTTGAGCATAAGCTCTCCGGAGAGATTGCACCTCTGAAGGCAATCGAAACAGACCGGAAGGCCGACATGCAAAGTCTTCTGGCCCCCGGACCCGGGGAGCATTATCTTGACCTTGGTGCTTATAACGGCGATACCATCCGGGAATTTCTATCCTTAACAGGCGGGTTCTATGGCTCCATCACCGCCTTTGAGCCCGACGCGCACAATTACCGCAAGCTTTCTGAAAATACAAAGGATCTCCATGATGTTCGTATTTACCCCTTTGCCGCCTGGGATCATAAAACCAGCCTGACCTTTACCGGAAAGGGTGGCCGAAATGCCGCGGTGCTTCCGGATCTGCCGGGGCAGTATAAGCATCTGCACACGGTTCATGCCATACCATTGGATTCCCTTGACCTTAACGCCACCCTGATCAAGTTTGACATAGAAGGCGCCGAGGGCGAGGCGCTTCAGGGTATGAAGGTCTTACTGAATGCACGGCATCCTAAGCTTATGGTCAGCGTTTACCATAAAACGGACGATATGGTCAGAATTCCTTTGCTGATTGAGTCCTTGTGTCCCGGCTATCGGATGTATCTCAGAAAGAACCCCTGCCTCCCCGCCTGGGAGCTGCAGCTCTACTGCATTTATCCGGAGCCATGACAGAAAGCTTAAACGTAACAATCATAGCCAAAACAAAGAAACGGCGCGCTGAGCAGGCTCAGCGCGCCGTTATCTAAGATATCAGTTTTTTACTGTAATATTTTCCACGCAAACTGCCAGGTCATCATCCTCAACCACTACCTTCATCACAGACCCAGTCTGAATATCTCCAACCAGGATCTTTCTGGCGATCAGTGTCTCAACTGTATGCTGCACATAGCGGCGGAGCGGGCGTGCACCGTAAAGCGGATCATAGGCTGCACTGATGATCAGCTCCTTGGCTTCTTCCGTAACAACGACGCTGAGCTGCTTATCCGCCAGCCGGCGGTTCAGATCCTGCAGCTGCAGATCGATGATGCCGGTGATATTGGCTCTGGTGAGTGGCTTGTAGAATACGATCTCATCCAGACGATTCAGGAACTCGGGGCGGAAGCTCTTTTTTAAGAGTGCATTTACGGCATCCTGCGCCTCCTGCGTGATGGAACCATCTGCAGCAATTCCCTCCAGCAGATACTGGGACCCCAGGTTGCTGGTCAGGATAATGATCGTATTCTTGAAGTCAACGGTGCGGCCCTGGGAATCCGTGATCCGTCCGTCATCCAGCACCTGAAGCAGCACGTTAAAGACATCGGGATGTGCTTTTTCGACTTCATCGAAGAGCACCACGCTGTAGGGCCTGCGGCGTACAGCTTCTGTCAGCTGGCCGCCCTCCTCGTAGCCCACATACCCGGGAGGCGCTCCGATCAGTCTGGAGACGCTGTATTTCTCCATATATTCTGACATATCAATACGGACGAGATTCTTTTCATCATCAAAGAGACACTCCGCAAGCGCCTTTGCGAGTTCCGTTTTACCGACGCCTGTGGGGCCAAGGAACATAAAGCTGCCAATGGGACGGTCAGGGTCCTGGATGCCGGCACGGGAACGCATGATGGCTTCCGCCACGCTACGTACTGCTTCATCCTGCCCAATAACGCGCTTGTGAAGCGTATCCTCCAGATGCAGGAGCTTTTCACGTTCCCCTTCCACCAGACGTGCCACCGGGATTCCGGTCCAGCGCTCTATGATCTTTGCAATCTCATCCTCGGTAACCCTGTCACGCAGCAAGGTCTGCTCCTTCTTTCCCTGTGCGGCCTGTTCAGCCTCCTGCAGGGCGCGCTTTGCTTCCGGCAGCTTCCCATATTTCAGCTCCGCTGCGTGCTCCAGATCATAATGCTGCTCCGCCTCTTCAATCTGATGCCCCAGCTGTTCGATCTCCTCACGAAGCTTCTGTACACGGCCGATGGAGTTCTTTTCATTCTCCCACTTGGCCTGCATGGCATTGAAGTTTTCACGAGACTCGGCCAGTTCCTTTCTGAGTTCCTCCAATCTTCCCTCAGAAAGCTCATCCTCCTCATTCTTCAGGGCCTGTTCTTCAATCTCCAGCTGGATGATTCTGCGGCGTACCCGGTCAAGCTCAGTCGGCATGGAGTCCATCTCAGTACGGATCATTGCACAGGCCTCGTCGATCAGATCTATAGCCTTATCCGGCAGGAAGCGGTCAGTTATATAACGGTTAGACAGGGTAACGGCCGCAACAATGGCGGGGTCTGTGATCTTAACGCCATGGAACACCTCATAGCGCTCTTCCAGTCCACGCAGGATGGCAATGGTGTCCTCAACTGTGGGCTCCTGCACCAGTACAGTCTGAAAACGGCGCTCAAGGGCTGCGTCCTTTTCAATGTACTGCCGATATTCGTCCAGTGTTGTTGCGCCGATGCAATGCAGCTCGCCACGGGCCAGCATGGGCTTTAATAGATTGCCGGCATCCATACTTCCTTCTGTCTTACCTGCACCTACAATGGTGTGGAGCTCGTCAATAAAGAGGATGATCCTGCCCTCGCTCTCCTTCACCTCGTTTAGGACGGCCTTCAGTCGTTCTTCAAACTCACCACGATACTTGGCACCGGCCACAAGTGCACCCATATCCAGCGAGAAAACGGTCTTATCCTGCAGATTCTTCGGCACATCGCCGCGGACAATACGCTGGGCAAGCCCTTCCACAATGGCGGTTTTACCAACTCCGGGTTCGCCGATCAGTACCGGATTGTTCTTGGATTTTCTGGACAGGATTCGGATGACATTGCGGATTTCTTCGTCCCGGCCGATCACCGGGTCCATTTTTTTGTCTCTGGCCTGCTGGACCAGATCGGTTCCGTACTTTTTCAGCGCATCATAGGTTCCCTCCGGGTTATCGGTCGTAACACGGGCACTGCCACGGATCTCCTTCAGGGTTTTCAGTGTCTGTTCGCCGGTGATCCGATAGGTGTCAAACAGCTTCTTCATATTGCCGTTTGCTTTTGCCAGCAGCCCAAGGAATACATGCTCAACGGATACAAAATCATCTCGCATACTGTCGGCAATCTTTTCGGCCTCTGTAAAGACCGCATCCACATCACGGTTGATATAGACCTTGCCAGCCTCACGGCCCGAGCCCGTGACAGCCGGCAGCTTCGCAATCAGTTCCTTCGCGGCGGCTGTGACAGAGGGAACATTCACATCCATCCGGGTCAGCAGCTGCGGAACAAGTCCATCCTCCTGCTTCAACAGGGCCAGCAGCAAATGGCACTGCTCAATCTGCTGATTGTCGTGCTCCTCTGCCAGGTTCTGGGATAACTGAACAGCTTCAATGGTCTTCTGTGTAAATTTCTGTACATTCATAACATAACTTCCTTTCCAAAGTTCGCAGGCTTTAGCACTCTCGTCCTTCGAGTGCTAATTCATCTTTGACCTCATAGTACACCCGCCCTGCAGATTTGTCAATAGGAAACTGTGAACGTTTTGTGAAGCTTTTTATCTGAATATTTGCAGAAAAAACAGGGCCGAAGCCCCGTTTTTTCAGTATCATTATGTTCCGATGCTACTGACATCTGCCTTCAGCTTTCTTCTTCCATGAGAAGCTGTACATAAAGCCGGGTACAGGTCATTTCTTCAGTAAAGACCTGTTCATCCCATCCGTTCAGCGCATAAAGATTGCAGATATATTCTGACCAGTCTGACCAGTCCTGTGCCGGAGTATCCGCAATATTTTCAAGCTGCTCCCCCAACCAGAGACTTTCCTGCCAGAAATGATACATTTCCACAGCCGCACCGGAATCAGTAAAGGCAAGTCCATCCAGGATTCCACTTTCAAACTGTTGCATACACCAGGTCAGCGCCTGCGACCGTACGCTGCACAGCTCGGTATACGCATCACTATCAGTTCCCTGTTCAGCAACTGTTTCAAAAAGCGCTTCGAAGCTGACTTCCGCAGGTGTATCGTCCACCAACGGTGACTGTACACCATCAGTCGTTTCTTTCGACGGATCTTCCGCTATCGCTTGTGTGTCAGCTTCTCCTGCTTCCGTTTTGTTCTGTTCCGTCGCCTGAAGCTGCGTAATACAGCTGCGCATCAGTTCCCCAGCAAGCTCATATCCGGCTCCGGCATTGTCCCCAATATGGTTTATATACAATGTCAGAACAAACTGTGGATTGTCGGCAGGGGCCCAGGCTGTAAATACAAGGTTTTCAGGCGAACCGTCTTCATTTTTGACAGAACCTGCAATACAGCAGACCTTGGCATCCAGATTCTGCAGATACTCAGAGGCAACGCCAATCTCGGCACCGCTCTGAAGTCCCTCCCGGATCACCGCGTTCTCGCTGTCACTTAAAAGGCCATAGCGGGATTCTACAGCTTCGTTCTGGCTATTACCATATTGTACGCACAAAAGGTCTCCGCCATTCGCCAGCACTGCGGTATATCGACACAGCTGCATGGGTGTAACCTGTGTAAGGGAAGCCCCGATGGCAAGAGAAAAGGTATCTTCCGTATACCAGCCACCATCCGGAGAATCAGAGCCGTACACAGCCTGTTTAACCTCCGGTGACGCAATCCGACCCAGCTGCTCTTCTGTTCCCGACTGTATGGCACCTGTTGCCTCGCCGAAGCCAAAGGTCATTGCAACTGAGCCGATCTCAGCCGCGGCACCTTCCATGTTTACGGTTTCATAGGAGCCATCCTCGCTGGAGGTTCTTGCCATAGCATCAACCGCGCTGAAAATCCCGACATCACAAGTAAGGGCAAGCGCAGACGTCAGTGTGACTGTTCCATGCCCATCGGTTCCTGCAGCTGATCTGCAGCTTGGGGTATAACCTTCATCCATATACAGCCTGTAAGCGCCGGTACATTCCGTTTCAGCATCAGGATCAACGCCACAGCGCATGGCAGCAATTGCCGCCACAGGCATAAAGGCGGCCCCCGGTGCACCCGCAACCTCCAGCGCTCTGGCCGGAAGGCCCTCCTCCGGAGTTTCGTCCCCCTGTTCTGCTGAAGCAGCGGCCGCTGCAAGAACCTGAAAGCTTTCAGGATCCAGCACCAGGACAGTACCTGCCAGGTCTGCATCTGAGTTTCCAGACAGCTGTGCAATATATCCGGCCAGCTGTTTTTGGAGCTCTGTCTGCAGTGTCTCCTGTGTTTCTATTCCTGCTCCCTGCGCCAGTGCGTCAGTCGTCCCCGTGCTTCGACGTCGGGCTGAAAGCTTCAGCACCGAACCTGCCACAAGCCCCACAACCAGGATCAGGCAGGCTGCCAGCGATAAACTCCGCAGCCATGCCGGTGCTCTGTTACGTTTCCGATAGGCTCTGGTGATCATCTCGTCGTCCAGGTCACCCAACGCTTCGAGAATATCAAGCTCCTTCATATCAGATTGCCCCCTGTTCTGTCAGGTACTTTTTCAGCTTTTTTCTCATCCGGGTTAACATAGCGCTGACACCTCCACGGGTCATGCCGACACGCTTCGCAATCTGGTTTTCCGGCATCAGATACCAGTACCGGAGCAGGAATACCTGCCGTTCCAGCTCACGCTGCTGCAAAAGAAAGCGCTTAAGACAGGTGGTAAGCTCGCTGCCTAAAAGACTCAGCTCCGGCGATCCTGACTGATCCGCTGGAACACAGTCTGACATTTCCTCAAGCGCAACTGTCATTTGACTGCTGCGACACCTGGCCTGGTTGTATTTCCATCTATCGATTGCCCTGGAACGTGTAAGCTTTCCAAGATAGGCCCGAAGTGATGCCGGGCGCTCAGGCGGAATACTGTTCCAGGCAGCAAGCCAGGTATCGTTCAGACACTCTTCGGTATCCTCACGGTTTTTCAGGATATTCCATGCAATTGCACGACAATACCCGCCATACTTACAGGCAGTTTCAGACACTGCTTCCTGTTTACGCTGGTTGTAAAGCCGGATCAGGACCTTGTCTTCCATAATGTCAGTTCACCTCATCGGTTGCAAATAAAAAGCCGTTTCTGTATCTATAGACGAAAAAATCCCCCCGAATGCTTCAGGTCTCATTGTAATTTTTCGTTTTTCAAAAAACATGCAAACCGGCCCGGGGACGGGATCAGTTTGCATGCTGCTGTTCTGTCAGATTTCTGATGTCATCAGGTCATAAACCACATCGATCATCTTCTCCATTTCCTGCAGGGTGGTGTATTCCCGGACACTGTGGATTTCATGCATACCGGTTGCCAAAACCAGACAATCGATCCCGTGGCCGGACATCATACTCGCATCACTGCCACCGCATGCACGTTCAAATACCGGCTGCAGTCCACATTTCTCCGCTGCCTGTGCGAAGCGTCTGCACAACCGGGAAGCTTCATCCACTGCCCAGGCCTTATAGACAATATTCGTCTGAATATCGCACGCACCGCCGTAACGCCTGGCAGCTGTCTCAAAGCAATCAACCATATGGTCCCGTTGCTTCAGTGCGGAGGTATGGCAGAGGGACCGGGTCTCCCCCTCCACAAAGCATTCTCCGGGGACGATATTCCCACTGCTACCACCACGAATGATTCCGATGTTTGCTGTAGTTTCCGCATCGATCCTGCCCAGCTTCATCTCTGAAACAGCTGCTGACGCAATGGCCACCGCATTAATCCCATCCTCAGGTGCAAGTGCCGCATGTGCTGCACGTCCCTTAATATTTGCCACGATCCGGATTCCGGTGGGCGCAGCAAGTACCGCACGTCCGATCTCGCCGTCGGTATCGAGAATATAGGCCTGATTTGCGTGAAGCCGGCTGTAGTCCAGTCTCTGTGCACCCTCCACGAAATATTCCTCGCAGGCGGTAAAGACGATCTCAATGGGTCTGTGCGGTTTTCCGGATGCCAGGAGCCTGCGCGTGGCCGCCAGAAATTCCACAACACCGGTCAGGTCGTCACCGCCAAGGATCGTAGTACCATCCGTATGGATCAGTCCACTGTCTTCAACAAGAATATGCTTGTTCTCACAGGGCGTCACAGTATCCATGTGTGCCGCAAAAAGGATTGGCTCTGCCTGGATATTACCGGGCAGGAAGCCGTAAAGATTGCCACTGCCACTTTCAGGAAAAGCCTCGTCCTGTGAGGTTTCAAAGCCGAGCTCATCAAGCTTCTTCTTCAGGCACCTGCGGATTTCGGCTTCATGTTTTGACGGGACGGAATAAGCTGCCAGCTCAAGAAATTCATTTCGCACATTCGGTTCCATGTTCATTACCTCCGGATAATAAAAAAAGCACCGACAGAAGACTGTCGGCGCTGGAGCGGGTGACGAGGCTCGAACTCGCTACCTCCACCTTGGCAAGGTGGCGCTCTACCAGATGAGCTACACCCGCAACTTGCATGGATTATTATATTCTTTTTTTTCAATTTGTCAAGGACTTTTTTTATTTTCCGGCATTTATTTTTTATGGCACTCCTTCAAATGGGTTGCCTGCTGAATTTCACTGCCAATGCAGCAGCAGGATCCCGTCAGGCCCCCCTGCCTGACGGGATCCATTCGGATTGCAGATGACTCTGCAGTACTTAGAAATCTGCTGCGTAATTACCAGCCATAAAGCCGGAGGCCATCGCCCAGGGCATTTCACCGAACTTGCCGCCGCGGTCATCCTTCTGGAAAAGGCCCTTACAGCTGTCACCCACTGCCCACAGGCCGGGGACTGTGCTGCCGTCTTCCTTCTTAACGACCAGATTCGTATCAGTCACAATGCCACCGGACGCCGACTCACTGAAGCGGCCACCGTATACGGCATAGAAGGGTGCCTTTTCGATCTTGTCCGGAACCATGGGGCCCGGGAATGGGCCGGGCATGGGAGCGGGTGGATTCTTCTGAAGCTCCTCTGCCTCTTCGTTGAACTTTCTGATTTCCTCCGCAAAAATTGCAGGGTTTACATTAATCTTTTCGGCAAGGCCCTCAATGGTCCAGGCCTTTCGGACACCAAAGCCACCGGAAGCTTCCAGATTGATCTCTCTCCGGTAATTCTTCTTTGACGCAAGTGCAGCGGGATCTGTATTGCGAAGGATAGCGCTCTCGCCATTTTTCTCGAGGGTTGCGCTGTCAATGATGGTATAGGTATGGCAGCCTTCCATCTGATCCAGCGCGCCACGGGGAGAACCCGGGCCGCCGCCCATCATATTGACTCTGCGGCCGTCCTGTCCGAATTGTGGGCTGCCGAAGCCGGAAAGGCTCATGACTGTATAGTTAAAGGGATGATGAACCGGGCCGGAGGCAGGAACGCGAAGATATTCCAGATCCAATGCACCGCCAATCTCCTTTACCAGTTCCATGCCGTCACCGGTAGAGCCGGCAACGCTGAGACGCTTTACAGGCACACCACGGAAGAAATCGGGATTGGTCTTTGTCATCAGCATATCATTATGGGCAAAGCCACCGGTTGCAATGATACAGGCAGGTGCATGCACTGTCACTGTTCCACCCGGATCTGATGCCACAACACCGGCCATTGCACCGTTTTCATCCAGCAGCAGATGCTCTGCCTTCGTCTCGGTAAGGATTTCCATCCCGAACTGCTTACCTACCTCAGCCATCTTGTTTACCACAAATGTCCCCATCCAGCCGGGGCCCATGGAGGTATCGGAACTCTTCACATTATCGATCCTCTGGGGAAAATCGATCATGGCAAAGGGGATTCCGGGAGGCACACCGGGATCACCGGGCTTCATCAGCTTGAAGTATTTCTCAACATCGCCGTTTGAGAAGGTGCACATCCAGTCGAACATATCGCTGAGTGCATAGGTAGCATTGTGCAGCATCTCATAGTCCATTACCTTACCGGTATCCTCATAGAGCTTGTTCAGGAACTCCTCCCGGACGTCCGGCAGGCCAGCAGCCTCATGCCACTTGGTGTACCGCATGAGGAAGCCATGGCCAAGATTGGTGTTGCCACCGATCTTCTTTGCCTTCTCCAGCACAACGACCTTCTTGCCGGATTTCTGGGCTGCACGGACCGCAGCGACCAGACCGGCACCACCTGCGCCCAGCACGACAAGATCACAGCTGATCTCACGGGGCTCATGAGATTCAGCTACCACAGGGTTCTCAGGGTCATAAATAATACCGGAGGGACATACGCTTGCGCATTTTCCGCAGGAAATACATTTGAATTCATCGATTTCATAGCTGGTGCCAACAAAGCGGATGGCTCCCACAGGACATTCGTTATAGCAATAATGGCATGCGGAACATCGTGCACCAATATAATAGGACATGGTATCAACTCCTTTATCAGATAAGCTTATTTTAGCATGCAAAATATTCACGCTCAATCATCAAAAATCGCAATCCATCATCAAAAGGGCAACTCCCCGGTTCTGAAATGATATGCCTCTTCTGTTCGGTCTCCAGAGCACAATTCCTATATAGGCGCAAGTACTGTCCCCCACCTCCCCTTGTATTTTTTTAATTCCGCGGCTATAATAGAAGAATAAAGAACAGGAAGGAGCGATTCCATGCCACAAGGCTATCTTCATGCAGAAATGGATGTAAAGATCCTGATCCTCTACATTCTTGCAAGGATTGAAACTCCCATTGATATTGACACGATTTATGAGATCAGCTATCGGGACGACAGTCTGAATTATTTTACCCTGTCACAATGTCTGGGTGAACTGGAAGACTCCGGCCATATTTCCGCGGACGGAGCCGGCCGATACACAATTACAGAAAAGGGCCGGCGACAGGGGGCTGTTGTAGAGGATTCCCTGGCGATCCCTGTCGTGCAAAAGGTCGCCCCTGCGATCACTGCCAAGCTCATAGAGCTTCACCGTGCAGGGATGATCAGTACCGAGGTAAAGCAGGATTCTCAGGGCAACTGGTTCGCAACACTGAACTTTCGTGACGGAGATCGCCCTGTCATGCAGGTCACCCTGCTGGCTCCAAATGAAGAAGCCGGAAAGGCCATGGGGGAAAATCTCCGGAAAAATCTCTCAGATATCTATAAATCCTGTATGGAGGCAGCGATCGATGCAGGTCGAAAACCGATCACCCGCTCCCCGGATGAACCATAATCGAAATCGGGCCCCGGACCAGTTAGGTCCGGGGCCTGCTTTGATCATTGTGTCTGCTTTATTCTGTTTCAGCCCGAGCAGGCTCTTCCTCTGTGTCTTCCGCAGGCGCAATACTGTCAATGTAGACCAGTGTGCCATCGGTCTCAGTGGCAAAGGTCACAGTTACCTGGTCCCCAGTGTTCAGCAGAACTGCCTCCGGCGCGTCTGCCGCCGTGATCGCGTAATAGACGCCCTGAGAATCCAGTTCAAAGTAAAGCAGTGTGTTGCCGTCAATTACAGTCTGACGGATATCGGTGATGGTACCGTTCAGCTCCTGCAACGGGGTCTCTTTCTCTGTCTCCGAAGGCTGGGTGTCTGCTTCTGTCAGGATGCCGTTTTCCACCAGAAGCGTCTGATAATTTGCAAGACAGGCCTCAACATTACTGCCGGTGGCAACGATCTGGTATTCATGTACATTGACCATCGCGTACATTTTAACCAGCTGACTTGCATCCTTCAACGCCATGAAATAGGTCGGTTCTCCACCGATATTCAGCAGCAGCGGGAAGGTCGCTGTATAGCTGTACTGCTGTACAGCGCCCTCTGCAGATGCCATGCCGGAGTATTCCTCAGCACCGGCGCAGGAATAATAGCTCGCCTGCTTGGTACGCTGGTTTACAAGGATAAAGCCGATGTTGGACTCATCCCCACCCACAGAGGTGATGCCGGTGTAAAGCCATACATCGTCATCCATGGCAATGTAGTTATAGCCGGTCGTGGTTACAGTACACTCCGTCTGCCCGAAGATAGAATTTATAAAGCCATTATGGTACATACCGTAATAATTATACTGTTCCGTCAGCAGGTCTGCATCATAAACGCGATCAACCCAGGATGGCACATCCGCAACATCATAGTAGGTTGCCTCACCGGTGATCGCATTACAGAGTACAGCCCCCTTAACATCCGTGCCCCCGAAGAGGCCGATGGTCTTCTTCTCCACCGAAGCAACCCACCAGGGTGTACCGTCCTCATCAATTTCAAAATTCACATCGCCAAACAGTGCCGTCGGGAAGCAGAAGCGCAAATGACGATCAATATCCCGGTTAAACAGCTCTGAGGGAGAATAACGGATTCCATCCTCCAGCCGTACCACACTGACCGCCTGGGTCTGCATATCCGTAACAATATAGGCCGGAATACCGTCACTCTTATTTTTCCACCACTTGATCACATCGCCGTAATTAAGGTAAGTAACCCGAACGGGGGTATCCTGATAGTTGATCTGGGCAGAATTACTGTCCACCTCAAACTGACTCACCAGGTCAGAGAGTTCACCCAGCTTACGGGTGGCAAGTGTATTGGCTGAAGCGGAATCCAGCATGGGGATCTGGTCCCACTGGACCTCCTCAACCTCAGAGGCAAAGTCTCCGCTTTCAAAGGGCAGGAGCTTTGCGTAGGCTGAGGCGCGGAAAAGAACCCAGCCCGCAGCAGAACCAATGACAGTGATCAGGATTATCAGCAGGATCAGGCATGCCGGAAGCTTTGCCCGTTTTTTGATGCAACTGCCAATGGTTTCGGCTTCACCTGTCCGGAAGCCCCCAAAGAGTGCAAACAGTGCCGTATAGACAAGACACAGCAGAGCAAGCATAGACCAGAAGCTGCCGGATTGAATGTTGATCGCCGGAATCCGAACATAGAACCAGACTGCGCCAAAGATCAACGTCAGTGGCAGGGCCGGTATGGCGGCAGCAAGCGGAGAGCGTGCAGGTTTTGGTTCTGTCCGATATTGCTCCCTGTGAAATTCTTCCTTCTGGCCAAAGGGGTCAAAGGAAAAGCCTGACTGATCAAATCGAATATTCATGGGAATCTCCTCTTTTCAGAATCGGGCCACTGCAAAAAGCGGCTCCTGGTGTTTACTATATCGGATTCTGCCGGAAAGTCAACAGGTGTTTGCAAGCAGGGCCTGATTTCATTCAAAATCCAGTGCTACCTGAACATATGCTGCAGTGTCGAGCGCCAGTGCTTCCTCGTTAAATACAATCTCTGGATTATGCTGCCCTCTGCGTCGTGAAATATCCTCCACACCGGCACCGGAAACCAGGTAACAGGAAGGGACCCTCTGAGAATAAAATGCAAAATCCTCAGAGCCCATAACCTTCAGTGACCGGTCAAGTACCTTCACGACTCCGGCTTTTATCAGTGACGCAAAGCATTTTTCGCTGAAGTCCGGATTGTTGGTCAGGCTTGGGACGTCACTGAGTACCTCCAGCTCCATACCGCAGCGGTAGGTCTGGGCCGCGGCAGCTGCTACCTCACTGATCCTGCTGATCAGCATTGCGCGCACATCAGGGTCAAAGGTCCGGAGTGTACCCTGTAGCACAGCAGTATCCGGAATCGCATTTGCGGCTGCGCCGGCAGTAAGCTGTCCGATGGTCAGGCTTGCGGCTTGCAGCGGCGCAACCTCCCGGGCGATCAGTGACTGCAGCGCCAGATAAACCTGTACGGCCGCGTTGATCGGATCGATGCAGTTTTCCGGCTGAGATCCATGTCCGCCTTTACCGGTCAGGGTAATCTTAAAGCCATAGACAGCTCCCATTGGAATTTCTCCATACATGATTGTTCCCAGATCCAGGGATGCAAAAACATGCATGGCAAAGGCGGCATCTACATGTGGATTTTCAAGGACACCCGCGCGGATAGCTGCCGCAGCTCCCTGAAAGGTTTCTTCACCGGACTGGAACAGCAGCTTCACCCTGCATTTCAGTTCCTGCTCATGTGTCTTCAGCAGTCTGGCAGTCCCAAGCATGGTTGCCGCATGGAGGTCGTGCCCGCAGGCGTGGGCACATCCGTTTTCCGATGCAAAGTCCTCGCCCGATTTTTCCTGAATGGGCAAGCCGTCTGTGTCCCCTCTCAGCATCAGACATCTTTCGCCCTGCCCTAGAACAGCGGTAATGCAGCTGATGTCATCATAACGGGTATAAGCAATCCCCATAGCTTCCAATTGTGATACCAGATAATTCATTGTAGCCGGCAGTGTGATATTTGTCTCCGGTATACGGTGCAGATCCCTGCGCCATTGACTGAGCTGGCTCTGCAGGCTCTTTGCTTCCTCATAGATATTCATCCGAGATTCCTCCTGTAAAATTCCGGTCAGACAGTAGCATAACTGCCTGACCGGTCTTGTTATTCGTAATCAGGATCGGCCAGTATCGGAGCATAGGCTCCGTCATTCCGGTCGTCAAATTCCTTGCGAATGCGTCTGAGCACCTCAGGCCGTGTAAAGAGATCAAAGCCGGTGCCGGCCAGTACCTTTGCCGCGTATAAAGCTGCTTTTTCACCAATGGTGGTACCGGCGCAGGCAGCGGATTGCCAGGTATGCGGCGCAACACCGATTGGCCAGCAGGCGGTAGTAAACAGCCCTGCGGGCATCAGGTAGCTGATATCACCGGTATCAGAGGATGCGGTCATTTCACATTCCTTCCAGAGTGTGCGCTCGCCTACACCATTGAACAGGATCCCATCGGGCATGTGATAAAGGTTCTGATTTTTTACAGCAGCTCCGGGAGCAAGGGTTGCCTGAAGCTCCCGGGCAAAAGCAATCTCTTTTTCTGTATACTTGGGGCCGTCTGCCTCAATGAGGTTCGCATAGCTTAGATCCGCAAAGGCATTGTTTTCTTTAAACTCACAGCAGCCATATCCGTGGGATACCTGAACACCGGTTTCGGTCATGGTAGCTGCGCCCTGCGCAACAAGCTCTACCCTTCTGGCTGTGTCACGGACATCTCCGATCTTAGGCGCACGCACAAAATACCAGCTTCCGGCACTGTCCGGAACAATATTCGGCGCAAAACCACCGCTGTCTGTAGTGTAGTGGATTCTGGTCTTGTCCACCACATGCTCACGCAGATAGTTTACACCAACATTCATCAGTTCAACAGCATCCAGCGCGCTTCGGCCCAGATGCGGCGCAAAGGCCGCATGACTGGTCCTTCCGGTAAAGTGGAACTTCATAGCTGTATTTGCCAGATACCCACGGTCATGAACCATATTCGAATCCGCAGGATGCCAGGTCAGTGCAGCATCACAGCCGTCAAAGAAATGCTCGGCGATCATTTTGATCTTACCGTCCAAAAGCTCTTCCTCAGGGCAGCCATACAGGCGTACTGTTCCCACGGAACCGGACTTTTCAAGGAAGCGTTTGAGGGCGATGGCCGCAGTAACTGCAGCCGAACCAAGCAGATTATGCCCGCAGCCATGGCCGGGCCCGCCCTCACGAACCGGTTCCTTCACAGGCTGTGTCTTCTGGCTGAGGCCGGGCAGTGCGTCATACTCCGCCAGAACCGCCAGCACCGGCTTCCCGCTTCCGTATTCAGCACAGAAGGCATACGGGAGATTGGGGCAGACCGTGATTAAAAAGCCCTCCTGCTCCAGGATTTTCTTCAGAAAGGCACTGGATTTGGCCTCAGTGCCTCCGACCTCCGGATTATTCCAGATCGTACGGCACATTCTGCTGCACAAAGACTGCAGCTCCTGTACACTGTCATACAATTCCTGTTTGATCATTCCACAGCCTTCTTCGCATTTTTCTTATTGTACATGACAATGCCTACCGCAACAGACAGGAAGACGCTTGCAAGGATTCCCAGATAATTGGAGGCGCCGGGCAGCCAGCTGAAGATTCCTGCCTTGAGGGCTACATTGATCAGGATCGCGAATACAAGAATGATCGCGGTATGGCTCTTTGCGTTGATGCCAAACTGCATCAGGAGTGCGCCAAAGAGCGCAGGGAGCAGATAATTAAGTGCTGACACAATGCTGTCCGGCAGCAGGGAAAGGATTGAGCTGCCCAGGATCACGCCGATCGTAAGGACGGAAATATTGATAATAATGGAGATTGCCATACCAAGTGTTGCGATAATGGACCCCTGCTCACTGCCGGGTTCCACCTCAGCAGAAACCTGAGCCATGGAAGCACAGGGAACACGCATATTGGAGATATTGCCACTCAGGAATGCCATATAGGTACCAACCGTTCCCAGCACGGGATAATAGGAGATTGGTTCCACAAACCAGAGAACACCAAAGCTGGAAGCTCCCGCAACAAATGCAGTTGCCAGTGCCGCTGGCTTGGGGACGATCCCAAACACGACCGCCAGGACAATGGCAGGGATAAAGGATGCCAGCACACCAAGAAGGCCCGTGATCTTGCCGATCCGGTTCATTCTGGGCATATATTCTTTATCAAAAAAATCTTTCTTATCCATGTTGTAATCCTCCTTTACGCAATGGGCAGGACCGCAGTGATGATCATTGCAGCCAGAATCGAGATGGTAAGGTTCCACTCCTTGATCTTCGGGAATTTTTTACTGACCTGCATCATCAGGAACATGAACAGTGCACCCAGAACGCACGCGATGGAATTCTTATTGAGCTTTACAATATGCTGACCGCACATAGCAGAAAATACACCTATAATCGCGCCGGTGCTGATGGCCACAAGCTTGGCCGTATCGCCGCCGGAGATTTTCTGCTGAACCTTATCCATACGGTTTGCGCTGATGGTTGCGAAGATGACCCAGCCAATGGAGCAGAGCACCATGGTCCAGAGGGCCATTGCGAGGGCCTCGTTGGTCAGTGTATCAGACCCAAGAACAACGCCGACAACATTGGTACCGATGCCGGCAGCCATAGACTCGAACATTACGGAACCGATCATGGAAAGACGCATCCAGCCAATAGGACCGCCAACCGTGATAAGCAGGGACAGCATACCGCTGAGAATGACCACAGAGGGGCCGATCGATGTGATCGCACTGCTTTTCATAGCTTTTTTCATCTGAGGCTTTGTCAGCCCCACCTGATCTCCTGCCTTATAGGCTCTGACCGCAAACAGCACAGCCTGGATCACAACCAGTGCCACTGCAGTTCCACACGCAACCCACATGATCGGGCTGTTGGCAATTTCCAATGCACTCATAATTTACCCATTCCTTTCTTTTCTCTTTTCTGAATTATGATACAAAAAAACACATCCGCATTCGGATGTGTCAAAATTCAGAACAAAAGGAATCTGATATTACCTGTGCATTAACAGCAGGAAGTAAACTCTGTCCTTTTGCCTGAGAGATTTGACACTAAGTCCTTGCCCCTTCGGCCCCCGGAATCCCGGATGTCTCCAGAGTGCGATCTGCGGTTCGGTCTTTACCTGTGAAGGCTACCTGAGAGTTTTACTCCTTGGGTGGAATGTGAATCCGTTTCCTGAACGCTTCATCTCGCACACGATATGAAATTCTGTATACTTTATCAAAATTATATCATCTGTATGGTATTACTGCAAGCCTCTTTTTCGATCTGCGTCGAATTAATATTGCGTGAGCGATCCTGCGACATCCATATGAAAAAGTGCGGCAGAAAGCAAAGGAAATTTCCAAAAAACAGCTTGACAAACAGAAACCCTATGATATAATAACAGCGCTGTGAGCGTGAACCACGATTTTCTCCCGTGTATTCATGTTTTATGGCCCGGTAGTTCAGTTGGTTAGAACGCTAGCCTGTCACGCTAGAGGTCGTCGGTTCGAGCCCGATCCGGGTCGCCATATGCGGGTGTAGCTCATCTGGTAGAGCGCCACCTTGCCAAGGTGGAGGTAGCGAGTTCGAGCCTCGTCACCCGCTCCAGTTGAGGAGCACACAGTGCTCCTCTTTTCGGTACCATAGCCAAGCGGTAAGGCAGAGGTCTGCAAAACCTCGATTCCCCAGTTCAAATCTGGGTGGTACCTCCAAAAAGCACCTGTACAAAGGTACAGGTGCTTTTCTCTTATCTGCTACAATATTCTTTTCCGGTTATTCTATATGTGTCTGGTCCTGTTTGAGTAAAAACGGAGGTAGCTCTTATGATCATTGCGGAATTCTACGATAAATATTCCCCCATCCGTAACGTGGTAAGCACCATTGCCAATAAACCGGAGCGACTGATCCTGATCGGTGACGGTCCCATCATCCACAGGCAGCTTCCGGCACTCCGGGGCTTTCTCGTTGCAACCGGCAACAGTAAGACCGAAATAGAGGTCCGGCCCGCCCCGGAGCACGACCTGCCCTCCATTCTCCAGACCATTGAAGCGGTCATCCACGACTACCCGGACTGCAGCTTCGACCTGACCGGTGGCGACGAGCTGTTCTTTACCGCCGCGGGCATTCTCTATGAACGTCACCGGGAGGCCGACCTGCGTATGCACCAGTATAATATCCGTACCGGAGTTGTATACGATTGTGACCACGATGGGATTGCTCCCTCTGATCAGATCCCGCCCGTTACCGTCAGCCAGTTTATCCTGCTTCATGGTGGAAAGGTACAGTCCGCAGAGGACGAGACCCCATTGATGGCAGAATGGAAGAAGCAGGGCTGTCTGGAGTCGGATGTAGAAGCCATGTGGCGGATTTCGGCCGCTGACCCTTCCCTGTGGAACAGCCAGCTGGCCCTGTTCAATCAGCTGCTGCATCTGAACACCGCAAACGATCCGCTGGTTGTAAATCTCCCGCGCAGTGCGCTGGCACACCAGCTTCAGAAGCCCGGCCGCAGCTTTCAGCCGGAAAAGGTTCTGCTTCCTATGTATCATGCCGGGCTTCTGACCGAATATACCGATCATGAAGAAAACTTCAGAATTCGCTGCAAAAACAAGCAGGTTCTCCACTGCCTTGAAAAGGCTGGTACTGTATTGGAGCTGAAGGTCTATCTTTCTGCCCTGCAGCTGAAGAACGAAGACGGTGGTCCCCTCTTCCCGGATGTCTCTACCGGCGTGTTTATTGACTGGGATGGCCGGCATGACCCATATGGCCCGGATACCGAAAACGAGATTGATGTTCTGCTGATGCAGGGTCTGGTTCCCGTCTTTATCTCCTGTAAAAATGGCGGTGTGACAACAGAGGAGCTCTATAAGCTGGATACCGTGGCAAGACGCTTCGGCGGTGACTACGCGAAGAAATACCTGATCGGCGCGGATCTTGAACAGCATCTGGGCAGCACCTGGAGAGCCTTCCACCAGCGGGCATCGGATATGGATATTACGATTTTACCGGACGCGGCCTCCTGGTCCGATGTGCGCTTTGCGGAAGTACTCTCAAAGCTGTAACGTAAAGCAGGAATCGCGCCGGAATGAACTCTGTACACGACCGTCATACGGGCACATAAAGCAAACAGAAGACGCGGCAAGGGAGTCAGCACTATAGCTTTCCCTGCCGCGTTTTTACACATTTTTACGCATTTCCCACGTTTAACCATCCGAAGTAAACGGGGTGCGGATGCCCGGCACGTAGGATCGTGTTCTTTGAAAAATGTCTTGACCTGGAGCCAACTCCAGAGTATATAATACTCACAATCTGAAACACAGGAGGAATTACAAATGATCTATAAGGATTTTCAGGACCTTTCACTTTCTGCACTTGGCATGGGCTGTATGCGTCTGCCTGTGGTGGATGGGAATGACGCTGTGATCGATGAATCGGCAGCGCTGGCTATGGTGGATTATGCTTATCACCACGGCGTCAACTATTACGACACAGCCTGGGGCTACCACAACGGCAATTCCGAACTGGTGATCGGCAGGGCCCTGCAGCGCTATCCCCGTAGCAGCTTTTATCTTGCCACGAAGTTCCCCGGTTACGATCCGGGCAACTGGGCCAGGGTGGAGGAAATCTTCGAAGCACAGCTTCAGAAGCTGCAGACCAGCTATTTCGACTTCTATCTCTTCCACAATGTCTGTGAGATGAACATCGACGCTTATCTGGATGATGCAAAATATGGCATTTACAGCTACCTGATGGCCCAGAAGGCAAATGGACGGATCCGCCATCTCGGCTTCTCTGCCCATGGCAGCATCGCGACCATGCGCCGTTTTCTGGAGCAGTACGGCAGTGCCATGGAGTTCTGCCAGATTCAGCTGAACTACCTCGATTATGAGTTCCAGGACGCAAAGGGCAAGCTTGCACTGCTGGCCGAATACAATATCCCCGTATGGGTTATGGAGCCCCTGCGCGGTGGCCGTCTGTGTAACCTGACTGACAGTGAAGCAGCTATGCTGAAGGAAAAGCGGCCGGACGAAACTGTCACCGGCTGGGCTTTCCGCTTCCTGCAGACCCTGCCTACCGTCACGGTCACCCTGTCCGGCATGTCCAGCATGGAGCAGCTGCAGCAGAATATTGCCACCTATGAAGAGGATCAACCTCTGAACGAGGCGGAGCTGCAGGCCATTAAGGCTGTCACAGAGAGTATGCTTTCCAAAAAGACCCTGCCCTGTACCGCATGTCATTACTGCGTCAGCCACTGCCCCATGGAGCTGCCCATTCCCGAGATCATAGCCCTCTATAATGAGCACGCCTTCACCGGCGGCGGCTTCATCGCCCCCTTTGCACTCTCGACCTATCCGGAGGATAAGCGTCCCGGTTCCTGTATCGGCTGCCGCAGCTGTGAAACCGTATGTCCCCAGACCATCCGGATTTCAGAGATGATGTCTGATTTCGTGGCAAAGCTCTCCGGAGGGCCCTTCTAAGCTATGACGATAAAAGAAGTCTGCGAAAAATTTGATATCACCCAGGATACCCTCCGGTATTATGAAAAATCCGGCGCGATCCCGGAGGTCACCCGGACCGCGGGCGGCATCAGGAACTACACACAGCAGGATCTGGACTGGGTCAATAATGCCATCTGTATGCGCAATGCCGGCATGTCCGTTGAAGCGATCGCGCGCTATGTAAAGCTGTATCAGCAGGGAGACACAACCCTGGCCGACCGTCATCAGCTTCTATGTGATGAGCGCGAGACTCTGCTTGCACAGCTTACGCAGCTGGAGGATGCCCTGAAGCTGCTGAACTACAAAATCTCCCGCTATGCGGCCGCGCTGGAAACCGGTGTCCTTTCCTGGGAGCCTGATGCCGAAAGCTGCAAGGGAGGCATGTCATGAGCGAACGGATCCTGGGAATTCTGTGGGAGGGGCTCGGCAAGATTGCCCTCGCCAGCATTAAGGTGACCATTCCGCTAACGATCATCGGCTTTGCACTGGCTATGGTGATCGCGCTGGTCATGGCGATGGTGCAATACGCAAAGGTCCCGGTTCTGCAGCAGATCGCACGGCTGTATATCTGGGTTTTCCGGGGCACGCCACTGCTGGTACAGCTCTTTCTTGCCTTTTACGGTCTGCCAAAGCTGGGCATCGTTCTCAATGCCTTTCCCTGTGCGGTGCTGGTATTCTCGCTGAATGAGGGTGCCTACTGTGCGGAGACCATGCGGGCTGCCCTGGAGGCAGTGCCTGTCGGTCAGTTGGAGGCCGGGGCCTGTGTCGGCCTCAGCTATCTGCAGATCATGCGCAGGATCGTGCTGCCACAGGCCCTGCGGACGGCCTTCCCGCCGCTTTCCAACTCCCTGATCAGTATGCTGAAGGATACATCTCTGGCGGCAGAGATCACGGTAGCGGATATGTTCATGGCAGCGCAGAAGGTCGTCGGCCGAACCTATGAGCCGCTGTGGCTTTACTCCGAGGTTGCTCTGGTTTACCTCTTCTATTCCACCATTCTCACCATTCTCCAACGGTATTTCGAAAAGCGGCTTTCGGCTTATAACAGCCGTGAAACCGCCATTACAACCGTTGCAGCTGATGCGCGGAAGGAGGTGCACTCATGAGTCTGCTACAGTTGAAGGGCCTGCACAAGTCCTTTGGTGCCACAGAGGTTCTCAGTGACATTGACCTGACAGTTGAGCCCGGCGATGTTACCGCAATCCTCGGCCCCAGCGGCAGTGGCAAAACCACCCTGCTGCGTTGTATGAACCTTTTAGAGCACGCCGACAGCGGCACTCTCACCTTTGACGGGCGCAGCTATGATCTGGGGCACATGAAGCGCAGGGATATCATGACGCTCCGTAAAAAAACCGCCTTTGTCTTTCAGAGCTATGAGCTTTTCAGCAACATGACCGCACTGGATAACGTCACTCTTGGCCTTACCGTCGGGCGTAAAATGCCAGCGGATCAGGCCCGGGCCATCGGCATGCAGATGCTGGACAAGGTTGGCCTTGCGGACCGTGCCGGCCATTATCCCATTCAGCTTTCCGGAGGACAGCAGCAGCGTGTATCCATCGCCCGTGCCATTGCGGTCAATCCGCAGATCATTTACTTTGATGAGCCCACCTCCGCTCTGGACCCGGAGCTGATTGGCGAGGTTCTGACCGTTATGAAGCAGCTTGCGGCCGACGGTATGACCATGCTGGTGGTCACCCATGAGCTGAGCTTTGCCCGCAATGTTTCCAACCATGTCATCTTCATGGAGAACGGAAAAATTGTGGAGCAGAATACTGCACATGGCCTGTTTACCCAGCCCCGGGAGGCCCGTACCCGGGAATTCCTGCACAGTATCGGGTCACAGCACGATGTTTAAACGAAAGGAACTGCAAATCATGAACAAGAAACTGCTTTCTCTGCTGCTTGTTGCTGCCATGCTGGTGCTTATGCTGGCAGGCTGCGGCAGCACCTCAGAGGCTTCTGCGGTCGAAGCCTCCGGCGAGGCCTCCGGTGATCTTTTGGCCCGCATTCAGGAAAAAGGAACAATTACCATTGCCATGGAGGGCAACTGGGCACCATGGACCTATGAGGACGAAAACGGAAACCTCACCGGCTTTGAGGTGGATGTCTCCACTGCCGTTGCCGAAAAGCTGGGTGTCACGCCTGAATATATCACCGGCGAGTGGGACGGACTGCTGGCAGGCGTTGAGGCCGGCCGATATGACCTGATGTGCAATGGCGTTGGCTATACCGAAGAACGCGCACAGGCCTATTACTACAGTGATTTTTATGCCTTTAACCGTACCGCGCTGGTGGTACGCAGCGATAATACAGAGATCACCTCTCTGGAGGATCTGGCCGGGAAAACCACCTGTAATTCCGCAAACAGCACCTATCAGCTGACCGCTGAAGCCTACGGCGCAACAGTTCAGGATGTGGAAAGCCTTGACGGAACACTGGAGATGGTGATGGCCGGCCGTGTTGACGCCACCCTGAACGCCGAAGTCTCCATCAACGATTACCTGAAGGAAAAGCCCGACGCAAATATTAAGATCGTTGCCTATGACCCGGAGGTTGAGCAGGTTGGTATGCTGATGCCCTACGGTGAGGATTCCGCCAGCCTGCGCTCAGCCATTAACGAGGCGCTCTCAGAGCTCCGTGCAGATGGAACCCTAGCCTCCATCTCTGAAAAGTACTTTGGCATGGACATTACCACAAACAGCTGAAATCCCGTAAACTGCCTTTCTTCCACCTGAAGAAGGGCAGTTTTTCTGTCGTTCGCACAGCACACCGGCCATATAGCAGTGGCGCATATCCGGAAGTAGCAGCTATAATACAGAAAACCGGAGCCGTCTAAAAGACAGCTCCGGTCAATTCTATATGCTGTATGGCATGAACTTAAGCATCTGCTCTGGAGGGCAGCTTAACGGTTGCGGGGATTTCCTGGCCGATATTGCCGTCCAGATCCTCGCACCAGCAGATCAGGTCTACATAGTGCCCACCATCTTCACCCACGTACTTGTCATATACATAGCCACGAGTGATGAAGGCATCATCGCCAAAGCCATGGATGTTGGCGTAGCGGTCCCTCATATAGGGTACCTTCAGAAGCTCGGTGGGACGGTAGAAGCCCTCGGGGAAGTGGTTGAACTGCTCTTCCTTCGGCGCGTCGTTGACAAACCTCCAGCCAAGTCTTGTAACAAAGCCGTCGTCACCGCACCAGTTGGTCAGGATGCGGGTACCCAGCAGCTTCGCATGGAAGTTAAAAAGGTACGCAATGCCGCTGAGTCCCAGATGGCCGGATTCGTTGTCATAGAGTCCGGTCTGGGGATTATAGCGGTAGAAGTGCGGGTCACCGCCCTTACCGGTGAGAACCTCCTGCAGGCCATTGTTATCCTTCAGGATATTCCAGGCCGCAATGGTACGGACGATCTCAAAGCCGACCTGCGGAGGAGATGCAACCGGGGTAGGCTCATCGCCGATGTTGACATCCTCCCAGTAGAGGGTCTCGCTGCCACGGATCTTTTCGTTGCGCCAGATTTCCTTGAAGATCTCATAGTCATCTGGGGTCATCACATGGGACTTGTGGCGGGCATTGCCACCGACTCCGCCACCAGCGGGCATGGGAGGTGGCGCCTTCTGCTCTCTACCGGGGCCGCCGGGGGCACCGGGACCGACGGGAGCACCGGGAGCGCCCTTCTCACCGCCGGCGGGCTTTTTGGGCTCCGCGCCGGGCACCTCGGATGCAAGGATCTCATTGATCTCAGGGTCCAGAGAGCGCATCAGCTGCTCAGGCCAGCGGCGGGTGCAGTGAGCCACCAGTACATCATTCTGATTATAGATATCCGTGCAACAGACAAAGATCATCAGGCGCTTGAAGCTGCCCTCTGCAGGAGTCACGTCATAGACCTCCCAGCCGCTGTCTTTGGTATAGAAGCTGTCACCGGGGAATACAGGCGCATAATACTCATCGGTATGGTCATAGCCGTCGCCAAGGAAAGCCTTGCCGTCGGGGCGGATCAGGTAGCCCAGCTCAGGCGGAACATTGTAGCGGGTCTCCAGCGATACATAGCCGGGAATTGCGGGCAGATTGCCCCACTTTGTCTTCTTAGCATATTCCGGGTCGTTAAAGAGGGGATTCCAGCGGTCCCAGCAGCGTGCATACAGCTGCATGGTCCACAGGTCGGTCGAAGGTCCGGCGGGACCCTTTCCGCCAAACATACGGCCGGTCTCGCCACGACAGTACCGGTCGATCGCAGCCTGCTCTTCCGCGGTATAAACACCCGGGTAGAAGCGTTCCATTTTTTCCTCAGGGAAACGCATATTGATCATCCTTTCGTTCTGGTAAGTCCGGTTTGGCCGGACCTGTAAATCAGATTCTTTCTGCGATTATTATAACAAACACGAAATTTTTCGTAAACCGAAATCAGGGTTGCATATGAATCCTTCTGTTCAATCTGTGTGATTTGCCCTATGCGCTTTCTCCCACTTTACAGGACCAGCTCCACGTTATTCCGGGGATAGCGGTTCATGCTGTAAAGGTCCCGGGTCAGCTTACCGCAGGCCGGTGACGCAGGGTCATATTCGGCGTGAACGCCACAGGCAACGATGGAAAACGCATCGGGATCCATTGCACAGGCCTCTGCCAGTGCTGCTGTAGTCATGCCATGGGCAGCTGCAGCCTCCGTGGTGCAGAGCCAGATGGGGATCCCGGCATTTAAGAGGGATTCCATGGCCGCCGGATCCCGCCAGACCGTCTGCTCCGCCCAGGGCGTTGCGTCTCCCCGCTCAAAGGTCCCACCGGCGTAGATGATCCGCGTGATCCTTCCCTGAAGCTGCGGCCAGACCTTCAGAGCCAGCGCTGCCGTTGTTGCCCCCTGCGTCAAAACCAGAGTCAGACCGGTCGTCGTAGTCAGGCCCTGCCATTGCGCCGGCAGCGGGCCCTCAGGCTTCAAAAGGGTTCCCTTCATCTCGGGCAGGTCCCGCCCGGTGATCAGAATACTCATGCCTTTCCCTCCTCGCCATAGCTTAGGATTGCCCCGATCAGTGCGTCCACAAAGCGCGGGCGATCCACATCGCTTACGACACAGCCGTTACAGCGCTCCCCTGCTTCATAATCCGCAATGGTGGCACCGCGGGTAAACCGTCCGCCGGTCATAATTTTAATCTCAGCCTGCCGGATGGTAAAAAGCTCCGGCCGCAGCAGTGCCAGTACCGCGCAGGGGTCATGCAGTGGCGCGCCGGAATACCCCAGTGCAAAATGGGTCGCACAGAAAAAGTCCAGCCAGAGTGCAACAATGTTGCCCAGCTTTGTCCCCAGACCGCGGATCTGTTCCACGTCCTCCGGGTAGATCAGTGCCCGTTCCGTAACATCCAGCCCACACATGACAACCGGGATGCCGGAACGGAAAACCAGGTCCGCTGCCTCCGGGTCCACCAGAATATTAAACTCCGCAGCCGGGACCCAGTTCCCACGCTCAATGCCTCCACCCATGACGTAAAAAGCCCGGATTTTAGGCTTCAGGTCAGGGCGCCACAAAAGCAGGGCACCAAGGTTCGTCTCTGCTCCAGTGGCAATGATCGTCACAGGCTCCGGGCTCCGTTCCAGGACACCGGCCATCAGTGCAACAGCAGACTCCGGACTCAGCTGCTTCTCAGGCTCCGGAAGTTCAACCCCATCAAGCCCTGTCTGCCCGTGAAATTCGCCGGCGGTGATCGCCTCCGCCACCAGTGGGCCATGTGCGCCCATAGCCAGCGGCGCCGTAATGCCAAAAAGATCACACAGCTTTTGCGCGTTACGGGTAACATTATGAATATCCTTATTGCCGGCCACCGTGGTAACTGCCAGAATCTCCAGCTGCGCCGAAGCAGCAGCGATCAGCCAGGCAATGGCGTCATCATGGCCGGGGTCTCCGTCCAGGATCACGGGAATCCGCTTCATCGTGACCATCCTCCTGTTCCTGTAAAATAAAAGTTTGCTTTCACAGTAATTATACCGAAGGTTGCGGAGATTCGCAATAGCGCAGCAGCAATTTGCTCCTGACAGATTTTTGCACCATCCCTGAGAACGCCGCTTTTCATACAGCAGAAAGCATGCTATAATGGTTGCGAGAAAAAATGAGGAGGCATACTATGTCTGTAGCCAAGCCCTCTGCGGCCTATGTGATCGTCAGTAATCTGGTCCGGTTCTTTACCACACGCCCGAAATTTCTGGGAACCGAAAATCTTCCCGATGAACCCTGCATCCTTGTAGGCAACCACAGCCAGATGATCGGCCCCATTGTATCAGAGCTCTACTTTCCCGGCGAACCGTGGACCTGGTGTGCCGGCGAAATGATTGAAAAATCCGAGGTTGCAGACTATGCCTTTCAGGACTTCTGGTCTGAAAAGCCAAAGTGGAACCGCTGGTTCTTCCGGATCATCAGCCGGATCATCCCGCCGCTCTCCGCCAGCGTTTTCGGCAGCGCAAGGGTAGTCGCCGTTTACCATGATATGCGGGTGATCTCCACCTACCGTGACTCTGTCAGCCATATGCTGGAGGGCGGTTCCCTCTTTATCTTTCCGGAGCACGACGTGCCCTATAACAACATTGTCTGCGAGTTTCAGGACCGCTTTGTGGACACCGCCCGTTTCTACTATAAGAAATCCGGGCAGGCCGTCCCCTTTGTACCGGTGTATGTCTGCCCGAAGCTGAAGACCGTCAGCATCGGAAAGCCCATCCGCTTTGATCCCGCTGCTCCGGCCGCAAAGGAACGGGTACGGATTTCCCATGGCCTGATGAACGCCATTACGGATCTGGCCGCGGCGCTGCCGGCGCATACAGTGGTTCCCTACAACAACGTGAAAAAGAAGGACTATCCCCGCAGTCTGCCTGTCACGCCTGCCACGGAGCAAACGCAAATCTCCGAAGAGGCTGAATAATTGTCCAAAAACCGCCATGGCACAGGCCATGGCGGTTTTCTGTCAAATCATGTTATATTCAGTGCCAGAGCAGGAACTGAGGTGGACTTCATGGGCTACCAGAGGACAATGGCCCGCTCCGGGCAGGCAATGGCACAGTAGCTGCAGCCAACACAAAGATCATAGTCGATCTCCGCAAGCCCGTCCTCCCTGCTGTAATGCATGGCACCGGAGGCGCAGATCCGGACACAGGTCCCGCAGCCCATACAGTCCTCCCGGTCCACCCGCAGCTTTTTGCCCTCCACCGGTGGATTATAGGCAGGATCTATGGTGCCCCGCAACAGGTCTGACAGTTCATCCACCTCCCGCGCCTCTGTAAAACCGATCACGGCGGCTTCAATCGTTTCGGCGCAGTCAAAAAAAACATGCCTCGCCGCCGCCTGATAATCACAGGTCAGGTTGCCGCCGCCGAAGACCTTCATGGTAAAAACGCCCTTGCCATGGTCCCGGCAGCACTGCAGTGCCTGCAGCATTGCATCGGCAGAGCCGGGCTCATCTCCGCATCGTATGCCAAGTCCGGCATGATTGTAAAGGGCAAAAACCAGATCAAGCCGGGGTTCCTCCGCTGCCGCCAGCACCACATCCTGATGGTGGGTAGAGATTCCGATTGCCCGGACCTTCCCCTCTGCCTTTGCCTCCAGAAGGGCCTGCAGGGCACCCTGCCGCTCCGCCTGCCAGCTGGGCGTCACCTGATGTAAGAGGAAGATATCGATCACCGCAAGGCCCGTTGCGTTAAGGGCCTCATCAATGGCAGCGCGCATCCCCTCATAGCTCTCCTCCAGAGATTTACTGCAGAGCACCGGCAGCCCGTCAAAGCAGGTTGAAGCCATGATCCTTTCAAATCCGGCCCGGACATAGTGATAGGTACCGTAAAACTGGGCCGTATCAAAAAAGCGGATGCCCCTGCTGTAGGCATAGCACATAAGCTCCGCCCCTGCCTCCACAGAAAGGTTTTTGCGTGTAGGGCCCAGTGGATGCACACCAAAGCCCACACGTGACACTGCAATGCCGGTATTCCCCAGCATAACACGGTCAGAAAGCTCCATATGCTGCTCCTTTCCGCGGCAGAGCTGCCGCATAGTCTGATCCGGCCCTGATAGCCGGCACTTCGTTTCACTTCAGCGCAATCAGAGGGTTTTCATGCGACGGCCGATCCATTCCATGATCACATCCACCACGTAGTCCTGCTCTGCCTCGGTCAGTTCCCTGTGCTCCGGGATCCGGTGCCATTTGGCAAGGCACCCACGGCAGCAGGTGGCCGTAGCGTGTTGGGCCTTAAAAACGGGGTGACCGTGTGTGGGCGTCTGCTTCCCGTCATTGGGGATTTCCGCGGGCGCAAGGCGTGACCGGATAAAATCCCGGGCATGGCGCTCAATGGTTTCAACCCCCTGATCCTGTACGTATTCCTGCTCCTCCGGCGTCAGGGCAAAGCGTGCCCGGAAGGCAGAGCCGTCCAGCCGTTTTAACACTCTGGCAACAGAATCACCGGTGCGGATCAGGGCATCCTCCACCAGACCGGTTTCATGGTCGATCGGTGCAAGCTCCCCCGTCAGGCGCTGCTTCAGATAACTGTTGCGCTTTGTAACCGTGACATTGTTCACGGCATAATGGATGGCCTGCTTCTGGCCCACCAGCACAAAGATCTTCTTCGCCCGGGTAATGCCGGTGTAGATCAGGTTCCGCTGCAGCATAACATAGTGGCTCATCATCACCGGCATGACCACCACCGGATACTCTGAGCCCTGTGCCTTGTGAATGGTGGTGGCATAGGCAAGCACCATTTCGTCCAGCTCCGTTACATCGTAGGTGAGATTCCGGCCGTCAAAGCAGGCCGTCAGGGTCCGGTCCACGGTATCAACGGCTACAATACTGCCGATATCCCCGTTAAACACCAGCTTGTCATAGTTATTACGGATCTGCATAACCTTATCATGCATGCGGTAGCAGACACCGGCACGATAAAGACAGGGTCTGTCCTCTCCGGGATTCAGGGCAGCCTGCAGCTGTCGGTTCAGGGCTACGGCACCGATGGCACCCCGCTGCATGGGGGTGAGCACCTGAATCTCAGACGGGTCCAGTCCGTAATGTGCAGGCAGCCGGCTCTTTACCAGGGCTACGATCTGCTCCGCAGTGGTCTCCGGTTCCCTGCTTTCGATGAAGAAGAAGTCCGTATTCCGGCCGTTAGAGAGGTCCGGGAACTGGCCCCGGTTGATCCGATGGGCATTCATGATGATCCGGCTGCTCTGGGCCTGCCGGAAAATTTTTGTCAGGCGGACCACCGGAAACAGCCCGGAATCGATCAGATCACGCAGGACATTCCCTGCACCGACCGAGGGAAGCTGGTCAATGTCACCCACCAGAATCAGCTTCATTTCCGGCGGCAGGGCCCGCAGCAGGGCGTTCATGAGGTTCAGGTCGATCATGGAGCATTCATCCACGATCAGGACATCGCCCTCCAGCGGCAGATTTTCGTTGCGTTGCCAGCCCTCCGGCGGTTTGTACTCCAGCAGGCGGTGGATGGTCTTCGCATCCATGCCGGTTGCCTCTGTCATACGTTTGGCTGCTCGGCCGGTGGGCGCTGCCAGCAGGATTTTAAGGTCAAACTGTCCCAGTGCCGCTATGATTCCCTGGGTGGTGGTGGTCTTGCCGGTGCCGGGACCACCGGTCAGGATCATGATCTTTTCACTGACGGCCCCACGGATGGCATCTGCCTGCACCTCATCATAGCGCATACCCAGCCTTTCCTCGATGGCGGAGACATCCACTATACGGAGTTCCTTTCCGTTGGGCGTGCGCGCAAGCCGCAGGAGCCGGGATGCAACCCCCTTTTCGGCATAATACATGGCAGGCAGATAGATGGCCCCCTGCTCGGTCAGGACGTCCTGATCTTCCAGCATTTTTTGCAGCGTGATCTCCAGTGACTCCGCGTCGGTCTCCAAAAGCCCGGTGGCCTTTTCGATCAGCTGGCTGTGCTCCGCGAAGACATGACCTTCGTCGGTGAGCTTGCCCAGCGTGTAGAGGATGCCGCTGCGGCAGCGCATATGGTCGTTTTTCAGAACGCCCAGCTTTTCGGCGATCTGGTCGGCAGTCTTAAACCCGATCCCCCATATTTCGTCCGCCAGCCGATAGGGGTTCTCCCTGACGGCGGAGATACTCTCATTGCCATATTGCCGGTAGATCTTTGCGGCAAAGGCCGTGCTGACCCCCTGGTCCTGCAGGAAGATCATGATATTCTTGACCTCCCGCTGCCGTTCCCAGCTTTCTATGATCTGGTCCACCCGCTTTTTTCCGATGCCCGGGACCTCCAGCAGGCGCCGGGGCTGGGTATCAATGATATCAATAGTGGCGGTGCCAAATTCCTGTACGATCTTTTTGGCGAATTTGGGGCCAATGCCCCTGATCAGGCCGCTGCCCAGATATTTTTCAATGCCGTAGACGGTTGCCGGCAGCGTCTCCTGCCAGCTTTGGGCCTGAAACTGGCGGCCGTAGCGGGCATCGATCCGCCAGTCCCCCTGAACCAGCAGCACCGAGCCCACGTTCACATCCAGCAGGTTCCCTACAACTGTCACCAGCTCTGTATAGGATTTTACACTGGCCTTCAGCACAGTATAGCCCGTTTCAGGGCTCTGAAAGGTGATCCGTTCTACAACGCAGCGCAGCTCCATGCAGGAAACCTCCTTCTTGTTTTTCTACCATTATAGCACAGTTGCCGGAAAAAAACAGCGGCTATATACGGCCTCGGCTTTCCGCATGGAGAGCGGTAACCTCCCTCATCCTGGAATTTTTCATACTGCTGCAGGCCAAAAAGGGATTGACAGCTATTTTTCAGTCTGCTAAGATTGATACCATACCGGAATCAATGAAGGCTTTCAGCGTATTCCGGGCAATGATTCGGGACCACTCCTTCGGAGTTAAGGCCATACGGACAGCCGGGTCCACTGCCGATTGGCGGATCTTCCGCCTTATTGATTGGGTTAGAAGCCCAAATTTTATAAGTTGGTTTCTTAAAACCAGTTGGTTTCTTATAAACCGAACGGCGTTCGGCGCCGGCTTGTGAAACGGTCAATAACAGTAGTAGCTGAAGCAAATTGCCTGATGAACTCTGAAACCCGTGCGTGATTTCGATATTTTTATGCGTTTTTCTATCCAAAGGTGAGGAACCGTACGCATAGCTATATTCAAAACGCCAGACACAAGACGGCCTGTAACGCAGGATTCGTCCTGTGTCTTTTTTTGTGCAGGGCAGGAGGTGTTATCCATGGAAAAGAAATCCGGATTGGACCAGAAGCGTGCGCCGATCTATGAGGCACTTGAAAATTTCCGTCAGATGCGCGTGGTCCCCTTTGATGTTCCCGGACACAAGCACGGGCACGGTAACCCGGACCTTGCGAAATTTCTCGGCCAGCAATGTGTGAATGTAGATGTCAACAGCATGAAACCCCTTGACAACCTCTGTCATCCTGTATCTGTCATCCGTGAGGCCGAAGAGCTGGCTGCGGATGCCTTCGGTGCAGCAAACGCCTTTCTGATGGTAGGCGGCGGCACAAGCGCGGTACAGAGTATGGTCCTGACGGTATGTAAGCGTGGGGATGAGATCATCCTCCCCCGCAATGTACACCGCAGCGTTATCAATGCGCTGGTGCTCTGTGGCGCGATCCCTGTCTATGTGAACCCCGAGGTTGATCAGCGTCTGGGAATCCCCCTGGGCATGCGGCGCAGTCAGGTAGAAAAGGCGATCCGTGAGCATCCCAACGCAGTGGCAGTGCTGGTGAACAATCCCACCTACTACGGCATCTGCTCCGACCTGCGCAGCATTGTGCGGATGGCCCACGCCGCAGGTATGTACTGCCTTGCGGACGAGGCGCATGGCACGCAGTTCTACTTTGGCGACAACCTGCCGGTCTCTGCCATGGCGGCAGGCGCGGATATGGCAGCCATCTCCATGCATAAGGGAGGCGGCAGTCTGACCCAGTCCTCCTTCCTGCTGACCGGCCCACGTATCCACGCCGGCTATGTTCGTCAGATCATCAATCTGACGCAGACGACCTCGGGCAGCTATCTGCTGATGAGCAGTCTGGATATTTCCCGGCGGAATCTGGCGCTGAACGGCCGACAGGAATTCAGCCGTGTAAAGCGGATCGCGGAGTATGCCCGGGAGGAGATCAACGCCATCGGCGACTACTATGCCTTTGGCAATGAGCTCATCAACGGTGACTCTGTCTTCAACTTTGACACGACAAAGCTCAGCGTCCATACACTGGATATCGGCCTTGCCGGCATCGAGGTCTATGACGCGCTGCGGGATGACTATGACATCCAGATTGAGTTTGGAGACCTGGGCAATATCCTTGCCTATCTCTCCATCGGTGACCGGATCCAAGAGGTGGAGCGGCTGGTATCCGCCCTCTCTGACCTGCGGCGCCGCTATCAGAGGGATCCCTCCGGCCTGATGAATCAGGAGTATATCGACCCCATTGTGTCTGCAAGCCCGCAGGATGCCTTCTATGCCAGAAAGGAGAGCCTGCCGCTCCGCGAGACAGTGGGACAGGTCTGCTCGGAATTTGTCATGTGCTATCCGCCCGGAATCCCGATCCTGGCACCGGGCGAGCGGATCACATCGGAAATTCTGGACTACATAGAATACGCAAAGGTGAAGGGTTGCCAGATGACCGGTCCCGAGGATCCGACCATCGAGAACCTGAACGTGCTGGTGTAAGGAGGAAGCAATATGGAGCTTTGGTTCAGTGAGTATCACACCCCGGATGTTAAGCTGAGCCTCCGGGTTAAGAAGCAGCTCTATTCGACAGAGAGCTATTATCAGCGTATCGAGATCCTGGACACGGTGGAATTCGGCCGGGTGCTCACCCTCGACGGCAATATCATGCTGACAGAGCGGGACGAGTTCATCTATGATGAGATGATCACCCATGTACCGATGGCGGTGCACCCGAATATTCAGAACGTTCTTGTGATCGGTGTCGGTGACGGCGGCGTTGTGCGGGAGCTGACCCGCTATGACCAGGTCAGCCGCATCGACCTTGTGGAAATGGACGAAAAGGTCGTAGAGGCCTGCCGTGCCTATCTGCCCCAGAATGCCTGCCGTCTTGACGATTCCAGAGTCAACATCTTCTTTGAGAACGGCCTGAAATTTATCCGCCGCTGTGAGGATGAATACGACCTGATCATTGTGGACTCCAGCGACCCCTTTGGTCCCTCCGAGGGTCTGTTCACCCGTGAATTCTACGGCAATTGCTACAAGGCCCTGAAGGAAGACGGGATCATGGTAAACCAGCAGGGGTCGCCCTTCTATCATGAGGACGCGGAGGCCATGCAGCGGAGCCACAAACGGATTGCCTCCACCTTCCCCGTCTGCCGGGTCTATCAGGCGCATATCCCGACCTTTGCTGCCGGCTACTGGCTTTTCGGCTTTGCAAGCAAAAAATACCATCCCATTGACGATCTGAATGCAGCCGCCTGGCTGAAGCATAATCTGCGTACCCGTTACTACACGCCCCGGCTGCACGTCGGTGCCTTCTATCTACCCGCCTTTCTGGAGGATATGCTGAAGGAGGTGGAGAAGGATGTTAAAGCCTAATATCGAGACCTTCATCGGCTGTGATGCCGAATATGAAGACGCAAATATTGTAATTTTTGGTGCCCCCTTTGATTCCACCACAAGCTACCGGCCGGGCGCGCGCTTCGGCCCGTCCGCGATCCGTCATGAAAGCTTCGGGCTTGAAACCTGGTCCCCCTATCAGGATAAGGACCTGACGGATCATTCCATTTTCGACAGCGGTGACCTTGAGCTTTGCTTCGGCTCCTCTGAGGCCGCCCTCAGTGACATTGAGGCGCGTACCGATGTCATTCTTGAGGACGGAAAGCTCCCACTGCTTCTGGGGGGCGAGCATCTGGTGACCCTCGGCGCCTTCCGGGCCGTACAGAAGCGCTATCCGGACCTGCACGTGATCCACTTTGATGCCCACTGTGACCTGCGGGACGATTATCTGGGTGCTGGACTGAGCCACGCCTGCGTACTGCGCCGCTGTCACGACCTGATCGGTGACGGACGGATCCACCAGTTCTGCATCCGCTCCGGTGACCGTGAGGAATGGCGCTTTGCCTCCGAACACACCGACATGCACAAATTTGACTTCAGCGGGTTTACGGAGGTCTGCGACGCGCTGGCCACCGATGGGACCCCTGTCTATCTGACAATTGATCTGGACTGTCTGGACCCGGCCTGCTTCCCCGGTACGGGTACCCCCGAGGCCGGCGGTGTGACCTTCACACAGCTTTTAAACGCGATCCTGACTGCTTCGCGCTGCCGGATCGTCGGCGCGGACGTAAACGAACTATCCCCTATGCTGGACACCTCGGGCGCCTCCACCGCACTTGCGTGCAAGGTGGTGCGTGAGCTGCTGCTGGCATTGGAACATTGAATACAGGAGGAATTCATCATGAGCAAGGTACTGATCATCGGCTGCGGCGGCGTTGCCTCCGTTGCCATCACTAAATGCTGCCAGGTCAGCGAGGTTTTCACCGACATCTGCATTGCAAGCCGTACAAAGGCCCGCTGTGACGAGCTGGCGGCAAAGCTGGCCCCCAAAACAAAGACAAACATCACTACAGCACAGGTAGATGCCGACCATGTGGAGGAGGTCATTGCCCTCATCAATTCCTATCGGCCTGAGCTAGTCATGAACATCGCGCTCCCCTATCAGGATCTGACCATTATGGACGCCTGCCTTGCCTGTGGCGTCAATTACATGGACACTGCCAATTACGAGCCGGAGGACATTGAAGACCCCGAATGGAAGGCAATCTATGAAAAGCGCTGCCGTGAAAAAGGCTTTTCCGCCTATTTTGACTACAGCTGGCAGTGGGCCTATCAGGAAAGATTTAAGGAGGCAGGCCTTGTGGCACTGCTGGGCTCCGGCTTTGATCCCGGTGTAACGCAGGCTTACTGTGCCTATGCGAAAAAGCACGAGTTCGACACCATCGATACCATCGATATCCTTGACTGCAACGGTGGCGACCACGGCTACCCCTTTGCCACCAACTTCAATCCCGAGATCAACCTGCGTGAGGTCTCCGCTCCCGGCAGCTACTGGGAGAACGGTCACTGGGTAGAGATCCCCGCAATGAGCATCAAACGGGAATATGAGTTTGACCAGGTGGGCAAAAAGGATATGTACCTTCTCCACCATGAGGAGATTGAATCCCTTGCAATAAATATCCCCGAGGTGCAGCGGATCCGCTTCTTCATGACCTTCGGCCAGAGCTATCTGACCCATATGAACTGCCTGCAGAATGTGGGCATGCTGTCCACCACCCCGATCCTCTACGAAGGCAAGGAGATCGTGCCGATCCAGTTCCTGAAGGCACTGCTGCCGGATCCTGCCTCCCTCGGCCCCCGCACAGTCGGCAAGACCAACATCGGCTGCATCTTCACCGGTAAGAAGGACGGCAGGGAAAAGATCTATTACATCTACAACATCTGCGACCATCAGGAATGCTACCGTGAGGTAGGCTCCCAGGCCATCAGCTACACCACCGGTGTTCCCGCCATGTGTGGTGCCCTGATGCTGCTTACCGGCAAGTGGAATACGCCCGGTGTACACACGGTTGAGGAATTCGACCCCGATCCCTACATCGAAGCACTGGACGCCTATGGTCTGCCCCATACCGAGAGCTTCGCTCCGGTCCTTGTTGACTGATGGACGATCGTCGTGCGCCCTTCCTGGCACTCTCAGGCGAAGCAGTTCCCAACTGCTTCGCCTCCCTGCCCACGCCCTGTTATGTGCTGGATGAAGGACAGCTAAAGCGGAATGCGGAGCTTCTGGGCGGGCTTCAGGCACGCACGGGCGCAAGGATCCTGCTGGCCCAGAAGGCCTTTTCCAACTATGACCTCTATCCCGTGCTGGCACCTTATCTTGCCGGCACCGAAGCCAGTGGCCTTTATGAGGCCCGGCTAGGGCATGAGGAAATGCCCGGTAAGGAGGTCCACGTGTTCTGCGGCGCCTACCGTGAGGCAGAATTTGCGGAGCTTTGCCGTTACGCGGATCATTTCGTCTTCAATTCCCCCTCGCAGCTGAAGCGCTTTGGGCCGACGGCAAAGCAGGCCGGTAAAAGCCTGGGCCTTCGCATCAACCCGGAGCATTCCACCCAGGAGGGACATGAGATCTATGATCCATGCGCTTCCGGGAGCAGGCTCGGCGTAACCCGTACCCGTTGGGATCTGGAGATGGATGAAACGGCCATCGCCCTGCTGGATGGTCTGCATTTTCACACTCTGTGTGAGCAGAACGCCGATGCGCTGGCGGAGACTCTGACCGCCTTTGAGGCACGATTTGGTGACATTCTGCCCCGGATGAAATGGCTTAACCTTGGGGGCGGACACCACATCACCCGGCCGGATTATGATATTCCCCTTCTGGAGCGCTGCATCAAGGGTCTGACCGCAAACTATGGTCTGCAGGTCTATCTGGAGCCGGGAGAAGCAGTGGCGCTGAATGCCGGCTGGCTGATCACGGAGGTGCTGGACACCTTCGAAAGTGGTGGCATCCGTCATGCGATCCTTGACTGCTCTGCAGCCTGCCACATGCCCGATGTGCTGGAGATGCCCTACCGTCCGCCGCTCTATCTGGCAGGTGAGCCCGGCGAGCGTACCTGCACCGTTCGGCTGGGCGGCCCGACCTGTCTTGCCGGCGACAGCATCGGCGATTATTCCTTTGACGCTGCGCCTCAGGTTGGTGACAGGCTAGCCTTCGGGGATATGGCGATCTATACCACCTGTAAAAACAACACCTTCAACGGCATGCCCCTGCCGGATATCTACAGGCGCAATTCTGATGGCAGCTTCACCCGGCTGACGTCCTTCGGCTATTCAGACTTTAAGAACCGGCTGGGTTCCGCACCCTGACGCAGGCCAGCAGCCCGCTGAGCGAAGAGGCCTTTACAGCACAGAAATACCGCTCCGCGCCGGACAGTCAGCTTATATTAAACCAAAACCCTTTGGAGCTGTTTCAGCGCCAAAGGGTTTTCTTCATCCTGATAATCCGGATTGGCGATTGCATTTACATAAGCTGTTTTATATAATAATAAAAATCGGTATCTGCATACGACGGACCACAGGCCGGTACCATAAACTGAAAACAGGAGGAACCGTTTTGAAATCAAGCTCCGAATCCATGGTGCGGGACCTGACACAGGGCTCTGTTACAAAGCTGCTGATGGTCTTCGCGTTTCCGCTGCTCTGCTCCAACCTGCTGCAGACAGTCTACAACATGGTGGATATGATCGTCATCGGCCGCTATGTGGGCAGCGCCGGTCTGTCCGCAGTTTCCATCGGCGGTGACGTATTCCACTTTCTCACCTTTATCGTCATGGGCTTCTCCAATGCGGGTCAGGTCATCCTGTCCCAGTATATCGGGGCCGGCAACCGGGAACGGGTCAGGGGCACCATTGGTACCATGTTCACCGTGCTCCTTTCCAGCGCAGTTGTGATCATGGTGATCTGTCTCTTCCTTGACAGGCAGTTCCTGACCTGGCTGAACACACCGGAGGAGGCCTTCCCTGACGCACTGCAGTATGTGCAGACCTGTGCCTGCGGGCTGGTCTTCATCTACGGCTACAATCTGGTTTCCGCGATCCTGCGCGGCATGGGCGATTCCCGCCACCCTTTCATGTTCATTGCGGTGGCCACCGTGGTCAATCTGGTGCTGGACCTGGTCTTTGTCGCCGGTCTCGGGCTGGGCGCATTCGGTGCAGCCCTGGCGACGGTTCTCGGCCAGAGCCTCAGCTTCATCTGGGCGCTGATCTACCTCTTCCGCAACCGTGAAGCCTTTGGATTTGATTTCAGGCTGCAGAGCTTCAAGCCGGATATGGAGGTCCTGCCCCGCTTTATCAAGCTTGGCCTGCCCATGTGCCTGCAGGCTGCGGCGATCAATATCTCCATGCTCTTCGTAAACTCCTTCATCAATGCCTACGGTGTTGTAGCCTGTGCCGTAACGGGCGTGGGCAATAAGCTCGGCTCCATCACTGCAGTGGTCACCAATGCGCTCTCCACCGCCGGCGCCTCCATGGTTGGCCAGAATATCGGTGCCCATAAGTACGAGCGGATCCCAAGGATCATCGGCATCTCCATGATCATCGATCTGGGCTTTGCCGCGATCCTTTCCCTGCTGACGGTAGCCTTCCCGCGTGAAATCTTCGGCGTCTTCAACTCCGACCCGGAGGTGCTGGACATGGCTATGACCTATATCCCTGTGGCCGTGCTCCTCTATGTGGGCTTCGGTATGCGCTCCCCCTTCTTTGCCCTCATCAACGGCTGCGGCAACGCAAAGCTGAACCTGGCCGTAGGCCTGCTGGACGGCGTGATCTGCCGTGTCGGTCTTGCGCTTCTTATGGGTCTTGCCCTGAATATGGGCATTATGGGCTTCTGGCTGGGCAACGCCTTCGCCGGTTATGTGCCATTCTTTGTGGGCGGCGTCTTCTTCCTCACCGGACTCTGGAAGACGGACAAACTGATCCACTGAAAACGGAGCCTTCTGCCCCGCCTTGCCTCATCTGTAATTCCCGCAATTGATTCTGTAATAAAATAAGGGCCAGCCTCCTGCGGATGTTCCGTTTCGAGGCTGGCCCTGTGCTTCTGGCAGTCGTATATTCTATTTTCTTTGCTACCTTCAGCAGCGCGCAGAGTTTTGCCCGCGTGAGATATGAGGCTTAGCCGCAGATCTTTCTGATCCATTCAACCAGACTGCCGGTACCGTCGCCGTCCACGTCACCATGGGGCGCTGCCCAGATCAGGGCGTAGTCCACAGATTCGGCGCCGGCGGCATTGGCTGCCATGCAGAGGTTGTAGGCTACAGAGAAGCTGGTGTGCTCATCCGCTGCGCCGTTACGGGTGCGCCAGTGGCGTGAGATGTCCGTCTTTTCTTTGCCTGCAGCAGCATTCAGCATGATCTGGGTGGCATTCATATAGTAGACCTGCTCCACAATGTCGGCACGGTTCCACTGCCCAATGTAGGCATCCACATCGCAGTCAGTAAAGCCTTCGAGTGTCTTATAGCGGTCGTAATTATCCGCCATAACCTGACCGATGGTGGCAAAATGCACTGCCTGCTCGTCCTTTTTACCGAAGGCATCGCTCTCTTCCGTGTTGAAGAAGGTGTCGAAGCCCGGGATATCCTTGTTGCGGCAGAGATTCGTGCCACAGAGGAAGGCGTGCAGGTCAGTCACGGCATAGCTGCCGTCTGCGTTCTGCTTCAGCCAGAGGTCGGTATATTTAAAGGTTGCAAAGTAGGCCTCCACTGAGGGGTATACCATATGGATTGGAGGATCAAATGGTGTGGTGCTCTTCTCGTAAATGATAGAGCCGTCAGCCTGCAGCTTGTCCGCGATCCAGGCGTTGAGGCCGTCCGAGATATTGCGCAGGGTCTGCTCGTAATAGCTGCCGGCACGGGGATTCAGGCTACCGTCAGCGTTCTGCGCAAAGGTCAGGGGCTTGCCCTCCAGGTCATGGAGTCCAAGGCTGTTGATATAGGCACAGTAGGCCTGCGCGGCGTCGTCCTGCAGGGCCAGCTTGAAGGGGTTAAATTCCACCTTACCGCCAAACATCGTGACAACGCTCTGCTCACCAACATCATAACGGAGCCAGGAGTAGGCCAGGTCGGCATTGTTCAGGTCCGCAATGGGGCAATAGCACTGGCTTGCATAGATGTTATCGCGGATGGTGCTGGTGTAAACTCCGTCAGCCTCTGTGACACCCGGCGCGCCGATCTCTGCCAGATAGGGCAGATACCATTCCATATTGCCGGTGGCACCAAGGATGGAGCTCATCTGGCCGCCGCCGGAGGAGCCGCAGGAGATGATGCGCTCCTTATCGCCGGGGATCATGGCATCGTGGAGACGGAGCATGCGGACAGCTGCCTTCTGGTCCACAGCTGCAGAGGGTGCCTTGCCCTTCCCATCCGGGAGGCCGCGGCTTCTGGCACCGCAGGAGACATAGACAATGCCTGCCTTTAGAAGAGTCTCATTGGGGCGGCCGGGGCGGCCGGACTTCCAGCCGGCGCAGTCCTGCTGCAGAACAATGGGAGCATTCAGAGCAGTGTAGCCGCAGCAGCTGCCCTCCGGGTTCACGGTACCGTCGGCATTCAGGTAAGCCGCGGGTACATAGATATTCATATACTGGTAATCCGGGCTGACCGGCTTTGTGCAGTAATAGACGCCGGTCAGGCCCATAAAGCTGCCGTCACCGGCAGGGGCCCATTTGCCCTGATACTGTTCCCAGTCAAGGGTCAGGCAGGACAGATCGACAGCCGGCGCAGCGGGGCTGTCAAACATCGGAGGGCCGCCGGGACCGCCGGGACCACCGGGACCACCGGGACCACCGGGACCGCCAGGACCACCGGGACCACCGCCTGCAGACACAGGCATGGGAGGCATCAGCTTTTCAACAGACATAAGCACATACATCCTTTCAGTTTCATTTTCTTTTATTTTACTATAAAAACTTTGAATCCGGTATAGCGATTTCGCATATATTTATTCCAAACCGGAAAGAAAAATCCCCGGTACAGCGGTTGCTGTACCGGGGTGTGTTCTCAGATCATGGCCGGAATGACGTTACAGAGCCTGCGGCTTAGCGCTCGCCGGCAAGGTACTCGTCGTAAGCGGTCTGATAGATGTCGATGATATCCTGCATGCCCATATCCAGAACAGTCTGGGTGTAGGTAGCCCAGGTGTCATCGTTGAGCTCACTGGAGCCATCCAGGAACTTCATGGCCTCGGTCTGCGCATAGGTGAGAACGTCGGACTCAACAGCGTTGATGGCGTCGGTCTCATCAGTGGTCATACCGGTATTCATGAGTGCGGAGGGATAGTTACGGGCATCGGTAGCACCATCGATGGTCCACTTGGAAACTGCTTCCAGAGCGACATCGTCGAAGGTAGCCAGCAGCATGTCGTTATCAACATAGAAGGCAGCGAAGCGGGACATGGTCCACAGCTGCTGTGCCATCTCGGCGTTGGGCGCGTTGCGGCCGGTTACGGTGATGGGTACATCCCAGTCGAATACGGGGGTATCGCCGTCCATATGATAGCTCTCGCCCTCGGTGCCGTAGTTGCCAAGATAATAGCCATCCTCAGTCCAGAAGTAGTTCTGCCACATGCAGACGACCTCGGGGTTCTCGCAGGAGGAGGACAGGGAGAACTTAGCGGAAGCGTAGGCAACCTCATCGTTCCAGACATACTGTGCGGTGGGATCCTTGGTTACGCGGGGGATGGAGGTCAGAGCAAAATCATCGGTATCATGCTCGAAGTTGGTAGCAACCTCAGAGATCTTGTCGGCGTTGGAGCCCCAGATGCCGATGGTGCCGTTTGCCTGCAAGGAGTTGGTGACATTACGGTCGGTGTCGAGGGAGAGGTAATCACGGTAGATGACGCCCTCGTCCATCATATCAAGGACCCACTGGAGGTAATCGCGGTAGCCGTCGGTGATCCAGCCGGAGGTGACCTCGTCATCATAACGGAAGATGGCGGAGGTGATCATGGTCATGAAGCCGTCGGAAACCAGTGCGGGGATCTCGGTATCGAAGGCAGCCTCAAGCGCAATGGTGCCGTCATACATATAGATGGTGTTGGGTACGTTGTACTCGTTCTTGATGGCGGTAGCGTACTCGGTGAATTCATCAATGGAGATGAGGTCGCCGGACCATTCCCAGCCAAGGCCGTCGATCCAGTCCTGACGGGTTACAAAGCCATTGCCGGAATAGGAGCCGTCCTTGATCTGATAGAAAGCCAGGGTCATGCCGTCGGTCAGCGTGGAGTTAACGGTGGATTCTGCCAGAGTCTCACGGACTGCGGCATAGTTGGGCATGTATTCATCAATGTAGGGCTCGATGTCGAGAACAACACCGTCTTCATAGGCCTGAGTCAGGCCGTTGGTGTAATACTCGCTTACGGGGATCAGGTCGGTCATATCGCCGCCTGCGACCATCAGGTTGAACTGGGTAGCGGCGGAGGAGTCGCTGACCTCAACGAATTCCAGCTTGATGCCGGTAGCCTCTTCAGCAGTCTTCAGTGCATTGAAGCTGTAGTTGGAATCCATGAAATCCTGATAGCCGGGGATGTAATACCACATGGAAATGGTATCGACAGCCTCTTCGAGAGGATAGGAGATGTACTCCTCAGCCATTGCCTCAAAGGGATCTGCCACGGTAACAGCTACGGTTGCGCCGTCATTGCCTTCAACGGAGGAGTCGGCAGCAACATAGTCGACAGCGGGAGCCTCTTCAGCAGCAGGGGCTTCTTCTTCAGCCGGTGCTTCTTCAGCGGGAGCTTCTTCTTCAACCGCGGATTCGATGCCGGAGGCTTCGGTTGCTGATGCGACGCCGGAATTGCCGCAGCCGGCCAGAAGGCCAAGGCAGAGGCAAAGTGCCAGAAGCAGCGCCAGCAGGTTCTTCTTCTTCATTTGTAAACTCCTTTCGGGTGCAGATACACCACAATTTGATGGTTTCATTATACACACGGTTTTCAAATGTTGCAATTATATTTCGTAAATATTTCATTCCAATTTGGAATAGAAGCTATGCACGATTTGGAATGCATGAAGCCTCAACAATATGTGCCATTTCTGTTCCCTTTTCTCCTGCCGTCTCCGGCTCCTGAAAGCGAACGTCCGAATCTTGCGCTTGACAGACACAATCCCAAATCCTATAATATATTCAACGGGGTGCTGACCGGACCTGTCGTCCCTTCGGCTGAGAGAAGCATGCTTCAACCCATAACCTGATTTGGATAATGCCAACGTAGGGAAATAGTTTGTGTGCTGATGCAGAACGTTTATTTCCGGCGTTCTGCGTTTTTTATTGCCCCGGAAATCCCATGAAATCCCATGAAAAAACAGAATCGGTAAGGAGGTATCATGCGATTACAGAAATCTGACCTTCTGCTCTACGCGATCACCGACCGCAGCAGGCTGAAGGAACACGAAACACTGGCAATGCAGGTAGAACAGGCCCTGAAGGGCGGCGCCACCATGGTCCAACTGCGGGAAAAGGACCTGCCGACGGAGGAGCTTGCCGGCGAGGCACTGGAGCTTCAGGCGCTCTGCCGGGCTTACGGAGTCCCCTTCCTGATCAATGACCATGTAGCGCTGGCAAAGGAAATCGATGCCGACGGCGTCCACGTGGGTCAGGATGACATGCCCGCGGATGCGGTCCGCAGGCTGCTGGGGCCGGATAAGATCATCGGCGTTACCGCCAAGACTCCGGAGCAGGCCCGTCTGGCAGAAGCCCAGGGCGCAGATTACCTTGGTAGTGGTGCGGTCTTCGGCAGCTCCACCAAAACGGACGCAAGGCCCATGACCATGGAGCTGCTGCGTGAGATCACCGCCTCGGTGGAGATTCCCGTGGTTGCCATCGGCGGCATTACGGCGGCAAACGCAGCGGAGCTGCAGGGCAGCGGCGTTGCAGGTGCGGCGGTGGTCAGCGGCATCTTCGCTGCGGAGGACATCAAAGCGGCAGCTGCAGAGCTGCACCGGATCCTGACTGAAACGGTCGTCCGGTAGCTAAATCAAAAAAAGCGGCGAACCGGGGGCACCACCTTTCGTCGCTATAAAAAAGTAATGCAATTCGTCTAAAGGAGTAAACGTATGAAGACAGCATTAACAATCGCTGGGTCAGATTCCAGCGGAGGCGCCGGCATCCAGGCAGATATCAAGACCATGACCGCAAACGGCGTTTATGCCATGAGTGCGATCACGGCCCTGACTGCGCAGAATACGACCGGCGTAACAGGCATTATGGAAGTAACTCCCGAATTTCTGGCACAGGAGCTGGACAGTATTTTCACAGATATCTACCCGGACGCGATCAAGACGGGAATGGTATCCTCCAGCGATCTGATCCGTACCATAGCAGCAAAGCTGAAGCAGTACGGCGCAAAGAATCTGGTGATCGACCCCGTCATGGTGGCCACCAGCGGATCAAAGCTGATCAGCGATGACGCCATCGGTACCTTGAAAAGTGAATTATTAGCGCTTGCAACTGTGATCACCCCCAACATTCCGGAGGCAGAGGTGCTGTCCGGCATGAACATTGAAACCGAGGAGGATATGGTATCCGCGGCCAAAGTGATCTATGAGACCTATGGCTGCGCCGTGCTTTTAAAGGGCGGCCACCAGATCAATGACGCCAACGACCTTTTGTACTCCGACCGGGGCGCGCGCTGGTTCTACGGGAAGCGGATCAACAATCCGAACACCCACGGCACCGGCTGTACCCTCTCCTCTGCCATTGCCTCCAATCTGGCAAAGGGTGAGGATCTGGAGACGGCAGTACTCTACGCCAAGAATTATATCTCCGGCGCTCTGGCTGCCATGCTGGACCTTGGCCATGGAAGTGGCCCCATGAACCATGCCTTTGCCATCGACGGCAGCTACCGGGAGGTGCCCAGCTATGCAGACTAAGACCTCTACCTTCAGTAACGGCCTCATCTGGTTCGGCGCCGGCGTCTCCATTGCGGAGATCCTCACCGGCACCTATATCGCCTCCCTTGGCTTTGCCCGGGGCATGGCGGCCATTCTGCTGGGCCACCTGATTGGCGGTCTGATGATGCTTGCCGCCGGCCTGATCGGCGGACGGACCGGAAAAAGCGCCATGGAAACCGTCAAAATGAGTTTTGGCGAAAACGGCGGAAGATTTTTCTCCCTGCTGAACGTGCTGCAGCTGGTCGGCTGGACGGCCATCATGATCTATGACGGCGCCCTGGCCGCGGACGGTCTTCTTCAGACCGGCACCTGGATCTGGGCGCTGGTCATCGGTGTGCTGATCCTTATCTGGATCCTGATCGGTCTTACCAACCTGGGCCGGGTCAATACCATTGCCATGGCGGCCCTCTTCGTCCTGAGTCTTGTGCTCTTCAAGGTGATCTTTTTCGGCAACGGCAGTGCGCAGGAGATCCTGCCCGACGGTCTGACCTTTGGCGCAGCGGTGGAGCTGGGCGTTGCCATGCCCCTTTCCTGGCTGCCGCTGATCAGCGATTACACCCGGGAGGCCGAAAAGCCCACGCAGGCAACGGTCGTCTCCGTTCTGGTCTACAGTCTGGTCAGTGTCTTTATGTACACCATCGGTATGGGGGCCGCCATCTACACCGGCGAGTATGACATTGCCTCCATTATGATCAAGGCCGGCCTCGGCGTGGTCGGGCTGCTGATCATCGTCTTTTCCACAGTTACCACAACCTTTCTGGATGCCTATTCCGCAGGTGTCTCCTGCGTATCCATCTGGGACAGGATCAGCGAGAAATACGCTGCCCTTGTGGTCACGGTCATCGGCACCGTTGCCGCCCTGCTCTTCCCTATGGATGATATCACGGACTTCCTTTACCTGATCGGGTCCGTGTTCGCGCCCATGATCGCCATTCAGATCGCGGACTACTTCCTGATGAAACGCCCATCTGAGGAGGGCAAAGGCATCAGTGTCGGCAACATGCTGATCTGGGTGTTGGGCTTCATCCTCTACCGTCTGCTCATGCAGGTGGATATGGTGGTTGGCAACACCCTGCCGGATATGGTACTGACCGTACTGATCTGTCTGGCAGTGGCCGGCATCCGGAAAAAGGCAGCAAAGTAAGGTCCCGTTGGGGAGCTCAGGCAGTCCGCCCGGTTGATGGGCGGTCACAGACGTAGGCGCAGAATAATTCACGAAGCCAACTTTCACGCCGGCCAAGGTCCGGCAGAAAAAAGGAGTCGAATTATGAAAAAACTCAACATCAAAAAGCTGACCCTCTGCGCCATGCTCACCGCCTGTGCCGTGGCCGGTTCTCTCATCTCCTTTCCTGTGTTCGGGGCAAAGTGTTCCCCTGTCCAGCATATGGTCAACATCCTCTGTGCCGTGTTCTTAGGACCCTGGTATGGTCTGGCCCAGGCCTTTCTGGCCAGCCTGATCCGCAATCTGCTGGGCCTCGGCTCTCCCCTTGCCTTCCCGGGCAGCATGTGCGGCGCCCTGCTTGCCGGACTTCTCTACTACTTCATTAAAAAGCTGCCGGCTGCCTACATTGGTGAGGTCTTCGGCACAGGCATCCTCGGCGGCATGCTCTCTTATCCCATTGCGGCCTATTTCATGGGCAACAGCAGCGCTGCCCTCTTTACCTTTGTCACCCCCTTCCTGATCAGCACCTGCGGCGGTACCATCATCGCCATTGTGGTTGTAACGGCCATGCAGCGCTCCGGCCTGCTGGTAAAGTTTCAAAAGAGTCTGGAGGCTTAAGCTGAAATGTCACAGTTTACCGATCTCACGCCTTTTCGTCCCCTGATCAGCCTTGTAAGGCAGCAGGCACCGCTGGTACACTGCATCACCAACACCGTCACCATCTGTGACTGTGCAAACCTCCTGCTGGCGGCAGGGGCTTCCCCTACCATGGCCCATCATCCGGAGGAAGTAGCAGAGATCACGGCAGGCTGCCGGGCGCTGGTCTGCAATCTTGGCGCCATGGACGATTTTGATGCCATGCTGGCCGCGGCTCCGGTTGCGGCAAAGCTGGGCCACCCCATCGTGGTGGACCCTGTGGGCTGCGGCGGGTCCACCTGCCGCAGGCAGAGATTCCGTCAGCTGGCAGAGGCAGCACAGCTTACCTGCATCCGCGGCAATGCCTCGGAGATCCGGGCGCTGGCCCGGGATGCCGCCACCGTCACCGGCGTGGACGGTAAACGCATAGAAGCTGAAGATGATTTTCTCCTGCTTGAGGCAGAGGCGAAGGCGCTGGCCGGGCGTTATCACTGCATGGTCATTGCCTCCGGGCCGGTGGATCTGGTGACAGACGACAACCGGACCATACAGGTCAGCGCGGGACACCCCATGATGACGAGGATCACCGGCTGCGGCTGCATGTCCTCCGCCCTTCTGGGTGCCTATCTTGCGGTGGAAAACTCTCTGGAATCCGCTGCCGCAGCCTGCAGCGCCATGGGCTACTGTGGCGAGGTGGCCGCCGCCCGGACCATTGCCGAGGGCCGGGGCACCATGACCTTTCACGGCTGGCTGATCGATGAGATGTCACTGCTGCAGGCAGACGCCGATCAAATTTACTGATGTCTCCAAATTCTCAGAAATAAATATGACAACCCCGATTGCAGTCTGGTCTGTTATGATCAGCTGCAACCGGGGTTATTTGTTTATGTGATTCGTGGGACCGAATATGTGCCGGTTTCTATTAAATTTACCAACATTGTGGATTACATTCTAACAATTCAATATACAGCAACAAGATCTGCCCCAACCATTGATAGAATTCTATCAAAAAATTCCGACCCCATATGTGACTTCAAAAACTTTGCAAGGGCAAATCCACCCATGTGGGCAATCCCACCTTCTGCTTTGTCATGCACCGAACGTGGAACTAATGTTATCGTCTGCATATCAATATTTTCATGTAGTACCCAATCACTTCTTTGTATTAATCGGACCAGTTTCTTTGTATCTTCCGAGCTCATACTTGAAATATTCATACTGTTCAATTCCATAAGCTCCGCAATTGAATCCGGAACCAGTGACGGATCTTTTTTCCATGCGTCAACAAATTCTTTCGCTGCTTCTTCAAAATTGTCAGCTCTATCTGTTTGGATTCCATTTTTAAGTGTAACCGTCTGATAATTGCTATCGAATACAATCCCTACCATGCCATTTTGCTTTTTTATCGTAACTGTTTCACCTTCCATCTTAAAATACCCTAAGACAGAATTATCCTCTGCATCTTGGAATAGCTTTTTAAGCTGCTCCTTTTCAATACTATTCCCGTTACTATCTAAAATTTCTTCTGCTTTCAATGTGTTAAATGACTTTTTTGCAAGCTCATCCGACCCGTCTTCAATTAATCTCTGCACTTGCTTTTCCGCAAAACGATGCGATAAATATTCGCTGTGGAACTGGCTGGAATCCACCACTTCCTTCAGTGAATACAATTTTTCCCCGATTCCCTTCGTCAGCGCACTAGCCTTTTCAGAAAACTTGGGAAATAAGGTTGAATCAAGCTTGTTGATTACAGGTCTCAGCTTTGTTGCCATATTACTTAACAATGCACCAAGTCCTTTAAACGCAGCACTCAGACCAAATCCCATTGCGAACCCTACACCCATAGATTTAACAATGGCGATACCATCTCCACCTTCAAGCCATGCGGTAACGGATTGTTCAAACGCCCCCATCACCCCATCAAGCGAAGAATCCAAAACAAATTCTGCTGCTCCTGAGAACGATGCCTGAATATAAGGTCCTAAATACCCGCAAACAGCACCGGTAACAGCCGCAAGTGCTACATGAGACCATTCAATATCTTCCGGTTTTTCACCGGAAATTACAACCTCCATAAATATTTCAATTGCTATGCCTGACACTGCGCCAAGTCCAGCCGAAAGTATAGGACATTCAATGGTAACCATAGCACCAACAACACAGACAGCAGTTACAATAACGCATGCCGTACCAATTAGCCAGGTTGCAACCATATCAGCATTTGATTTGCCCAAATCCAATACAGTAAGTCCGTCTTGCGTAATCTCAAAGCATTCCATTGGATCCAGCGATTCTGCTGCTTTAATCAGTTCCTGAACATCATATCCAAGAAAGCTCTCCTCCTGCATCGACAGCAAGTAGGCTGTAACCGCATTTTGTGCTTCATATGCATAAGTTTCTATATCAACTGACACAAAATTCTGATTTTGTGTAGCAAGATATCTGTTTATCTCAGCTTCGAGCTCATCATAATCAATTTGGGAGTACAGTGATGTGCCACTTATTACTGAATAATTACCAACATCTACATCAAAGAGATATTTCCCGTCATCGTATGAATATAATGAACCGAGTGACTCGTCACACTGCCCCGATTCGTACGGTTCATAGGTATAGTATATTCGCCCTGTAGCATCAATTCCATATTTTAAATATTGTCCATAGACTACACAATGGCTACTGAATTCGGCCGACGAGTACTTAAGCACAAATGTTGTAGTTTCATTTGAATACTCCAAGTCATATAAAATGAGTCCGGCATCAAAGTCCTCTTCAGGTACTTCCAGTTCACCTGAATACGGCAAAAATCCCGCCATAAAATAGCATTCTGATTCGTCCTCATTCGTATAGCATTCTGAATAATCAGTATAGGCAAGTCCATAAACTGAATAGCCATTCGACAATACTGTGTAAGCAGGGAAAACATCATATTTGTAACTGAGTTGATTTATGATCAGGCCATAAACAAATGTTTCCATATCACCTACATAATCTTCCCAATCATGTGACAACAATTGTAGAGAATAATCCTCGTCTTCTTTAATTTCCTCAATAATCTGACTACTAACACTTGATATTATATCTTCGGCGTCTATTTCAACAGTTTCATTCATGCTTGTAACGGCATTTGGAGTTGTGGTCTTAGCTGCACATCCTGAGCAGGTTGAAACTAATATTGAAAATGCAATCAGACAAGCTAGACAACGTTTTAAAACAAATGTTTTACACTTCATGTTTTTCCTCCCTGTTCTTTTCTGTGTCCATTGTTTTATTGTCCTGCTCAGTTTTTATACGTTTTGGTATTATACAAAGACCAAGTACAATAATTACAGCAATTATAATACTTATAATCATCACTGTACCTTTATGTGTACTTTTCACCTCACTTGTTTCAACCTTGTTATAAGACGCAGTCAAAACAACATCCGCTTCCTCGGTCAATGTAATCGTGTTTTGTGTAATCGGCTCACCATTCTGAAGCCAGCAAGTGAATTCATAACCATCCTTTTCTTCTGGAACCGGCAATTCATATTCTTTACCGAAATCAATCGTCATTGTATTGATCCCATTGCCTTCGGCATCCTGCATATACAGCGTAAACTGCTTTGCCGTCCAGATTGCATTCAGTACCTCCGAACCTCTGAATGTAATCTCAGATATTTCATCGTTATATATATTACCGGAAGCGTCTTCATACCCAGCAAGTACATAACCGTAACGCGTAGCATCCGGAAGAACTACGTGCTCTGCGCCATATGATGTAAGAATATATTCCATATTTTCTGTACCATCACCTTCAAAGGTAATAGTAGCATAGTCTGATTCTACAACCGTAACCTCTATAGAGTAAGCATAGCCCAGTTTATTAACACAGGTTATTGTGTACTCACCGGGATCTGCCCAGGCATCATTTGGCATCTGATCAGCAGCATAAACATACTTTGTATCATTGTGCTTCACCAGAAGTAGACTATATGGGTCTAAATCATCGACTATAGCATCAATTGTGAACGCATTGGTGCTTAACGTCGTGCCATCATCGGCCTGTGTCACTGTCTGCGTTGTATTGCCATCATCGTTATAGCAGGTAATCGTCACGGAAGCTGTGTTTTTTCCATCTGCAATAAACACAGCATTGTATTCCACGCTATCGCCATATATGGTCGATTCAGAAATTGTAATAATACCGCTTGGACAACCGGCTTCATTAAGCTGCTCACCAACACTGCGAAGATACTCAATCGGATAAGCGTTGCCCACTGCGTCTGTAATCGTAACTGAATAAGAATCGCAACCGTACTGATCGCTAACAAATTCAAAGTCACTCATTCCGGAATCAATATAGCCATTCTCGCCAGGGATCAAATAACTATAGGGGTGATCGCTGATAATTGGCAGCATATCCAGATTGGTCAACTTCTCTTTTTCGCCATCGGCAAATATGATCACGCTACGTTGCAGATCCAAAGTCCGTATATTATCTGTATTCTCCAGCGTAATGTCTTTTAATGTCAATACAGTAAAGTCATCGGTCGGATCAAAATAAAGTTGCTGCACTGCCTGCTCTGCATAATAGTTCATTGCATCAGTAAGGTCCCATGCAGAGTTATAATCATTCTTCTGAGAAACTATGAATGAACCGTTATACCGGTAGGTTATTTCTCCGGTCTTCTCATCCTTTATTTCCTCGACTATCCCCTTTTCGTAACTGTATGCATAGTCCACAGCAGCTTCCTTCGTTGCAAAGGCAAGTGTAATATTTCCCTTTGTTGCACTTGAGTAGGTCAGCCCATAATAAATTGGATAGGAACCTGCAATCGAGGAAGTAGCGTACTCCGTTAAGCTTTGCTGATTAACAACCGGACCTGGCGCTGTCCCATTCTCAATTATTTCAAAATGGAATGTAAAGGTCCTGCAATCACCGGCCAAAGTCTGATTTTCAGCCACACTGCCGGTTGACAGCACTGCCTCATACGTTCCAGGTACCGCCAGTGCTGCACTTTTTCGATAACTGCTCGCAGAAATCTCTATACTTTCCCCTGTAGTGACATTTGTAATGGTACCGCTCAACGGTATATGATTATCATCTATTTCTAGCAGTTGATAGCTTGTATAACCGCTTTCATATACCGGATATTCACCTTCGGAAAAAATACGTTTCCCTGAAATAAATGAATCACCAAAGTACATCTGCATTAGGTTGTCATCAGATGAGCGATCAACATAAATGACGATAATTTTTTTATCTCCAAGTGCGCTTGTCAGTTCCACTGTATATTTTCCGGTAACTGTATATTGATCACCGCTTGTGTGCGGTATTTCAACACCGTTTTTCCGGATTGTATATGTAACTGTCGGATTCAACGAAGTATCAACGGTAAACCCGCTCACAGTATAGCTACCGGATACAAGTGTTTCAGCTTTCTGGTAGACTGCCGCTGTTGCGTCATCATATTCATCAAACTGATTAGTGCTGTTTTTCGTTACCGATAGATTATGGATGGTTACCGCTTCCAGATCATTATTACACAGATAAAACTCATATTTTTCGATGCAGCGCTTATAGGTTTTACTGCTGGACTGATACAGTTCATATGCATAAATCACTTTCACATATGTCCCTTCCAGAACATTCTGCCCATCCGGCATGTAAATAAGGACTTCTTTCTGATTGCTATACAAATCATAAAAATCCGTTGTATAAAGGCCGTTGGCATATTTCCCGTAGTCAAGATTGGTCCAGTTTGTTCCGTCAACTGACGTTTGTACAACAAGTGCACCGCTACCAATTCGTCCGGTTTGTGCACCTTCTACGGTTTGCTGCTCTCTTTTTCCCCACTTGTCTGATACAATTGCCCATCCATCGTTGATCAGTTCTTCATCACCGGCAAACTGCAGGTAGAACATAACGGACGAACCACTGACCCCAATGCCATGCCGGGAATCACTACCACTGACAGCGATTCCGCTACCGGTCCCCTGTGCAATCAGCAATTCTGTTAAAGCTGTCTGATCTCCATTACCTGAACGCGTCATGCTTTCAGTATTATATTTTGTATTTTCTTTGCCTGTATATATAGCTGGACTCAAGGCATCCCGTTCCTGTCCTTCTGTTACCGTAATCTGATATTGGAATTTTGTACCCAGCGCATTGCTTACATCAATTGTATATGTACCTGCTGTGTAAAATGCCTGGTTATCCTCCGCGCGTACAGATACGCCACCACCTTTTTTTACAGAAACATTGACATCATCACCGCACTTATCAATAGAAAATCCCGCTTGTACTTCATTAAGTGTAGATATATCCTCACCACTTATGATGTCACGTAAAATAACAGGATTCTCGGCATAACATACATAAAAGGTATAAACCTCAACACAGCACCGTGTGTCATATTGAGCCACACCTATTTTATTTTTACCGGACTGCTGTCTAATCTGATATGCCGTCAGAACCCGAATATATGTACCTGTGCGAAGCTGGTCTTCACTAATTGTATATATGTCCTTTGTACCGTTAAAATTCTTAAATATATCTGTCACCGTAGCAACTGGCTCACCCCAGTTTTCACCGTCTTCAGACGTTTGAACTACAACTGTACCCAGCCCAATCTTCTTAGACAATGTCAAACCTGCAAGCTTTTTGGCGCTATCGGATGTAAGATTCCATTCCGTTGCCTCTGTATCCTGCAAATTTCCATTATATGTGTACTGTATGTCTATTGCTGATGTGGAAACATAGGAAGGAATTCCATCGATAGCCACCGTGCTCGCTACCGTACCATACAGTTTGCAGGCGCCAATTGCACTTTCGCCATATGAAAAACTGCTTACAGGAGTTTCACCCGTGAAAACATATTTGCTGTCATCTGCTAATTCGTATGATTCCGGAAGCATAAGATATGCCTGTTCATTTGAAGCGACCACAATCCCCGTCAATGCTACAATTATCGCAAACAGAAACAACGCAGTAAGCAAGCCAGTCATGTGCCGTATATTACGTTTCATGGTAATTCCTCCTCGAAGAAAGTCTTCTCCTTGTGAATCAAACAGGTCTGTTTTCCTTTGAATATTTTTTAATTTCGGCCATCCTGATATCATATGTCAGATATCAAAATACATATATTCACACATATATCTTACGCGCAACATTTAAACTATTCAACTATAAGTTATAAATAATAGTCAGCGCTATTTTTCGAATTCTTCAAATTACAAATAATAATGTACAATTCCGGCCGCAGCCCGGACCATTGCCGAGGGCCGGGGCACCATGACCTTTCACGGCCGTCTTATCGATGAGATGTCACTGCTGCAGTGTGATGGACGGCCCTGAAGACGTTTATCCTTTTCGCATTTTCACCTTTTATCTTTTTGCCTTACCATTGCCCGTGGAAGCCCGGCGTGCTATAATAGACCTATCACAATACCGGCCGCGAATGCAGCCGGGAAGAAAGAAGGGCTTACAATGAAGGGTACTTACATCATTACGAACCCCGAAAAGGGTGCTATGCAGCCCGGCGCACCGATGGGCGGCGCTCCCGCAGGTGGACCTCCGATGGGTGGACCTCCGGCAGGTGGACCTCCGGCAGGCGGACCTCCGGCAGGCGGACCTCCGGCAGGTGGACCTCCGGCAGGCGGACCTCCGGCAGGTGGACCTCCGGCAGGCGGACCTCCGGCAGGCGGACCTCCGGCAGGCGGACCTCCGG
>R14__coassemble_110_pt1 | contig 68415 bp, 67 predicted proteins | sample R14__metabat2_high_PE_043 | metagenome-assembled genome bin R14
CGTAGTTTACAGCTTTCCCCGTGGTTACGTCAAGCTTTTTGCTCAGGTCTCCCTCTGCATTATACTCATTTGCTCTTCACCAAATAAGTAATTAAGCATCCAATCAATATTATAACGACTTCCGCAATCGATAACCAATTCGGAACAGTATGGAGGCTCATCTTATCCACATCAAAAACTTCGCCGAATATTAACGCCAGAATTAAAAATAATATTGGAATTCCGACAGAAATAAACATGATAATATTGCTGCATAAGAACACATTCACAAAAGATAACAGAAATACAAATTAAGAACAAAGTAGGAGAAGTATTAAGATTTCCTTAAGAATACATGAACACAGGATTCCTATAGAATGTTCCTGTCCGGAGAGTCGAATCACTAAATTTCGCCTGGTTCCAACAAGACAACCTTGCGAAAAGATCATGCTTAGTGAACATTCAGCATTGTAGAGGCTTTAATGTACGTTACACTAATTTGCTTTTATGCGCAATCTTTCTCTCAGAAAAACCATATATAATAGTTTGGCAATATCAGTCACTTAAATGTTTCATATTTTGAAGTAGAGACTTCAGGGAGGCAACTGTCTCCATTTAAGGCAGTCTGGTGTTTTAGTTGCCATCTGACATATCAGTTTTAACCTTCTATTCAACGAAAACGCGCCAGAATCTCATGCTAATCTCGAATGAATGGGATTCTGGCGCAATATGTGTTTTCCTGCTTTTACTGGTTAATCCTCATCTTGAAAACTTACAATGAGACTGCAGCAACCCTGATTCATGTATGAGCAATGTTGTAGCTGTGAGATTAGACCTCTAACCAACTCACATGACAGTAACCGCGATATTCATCAAGACTATCAGTGGAGTGCTCCATAATCAGACTATAACAATATCATAACCCTGATAATGAAAAGTCGCACGAAACAACCGTTCCTAATCCACAGGAAGAATGTGTAATATAGCAATAATGTGAATACCCTGAATTTGTGACCCGTCCACATGAAGAGCAAATATATACCGCATAGCTCTTATAATATCTACGAGTACATCCCCCGTTATGTGTGTCGGTTGCATAACAAAATCCAGCAACTCCTCGTTTCAAGTAATTACAGCGTAAATACATTGTACCACCACATGTACAAAACGTATACGCTTTGCTTTCGTCATCAAGGCCAAGATGGTTTAATTCTTCTATGGTAGGTTTAAGATAGATTCCATCACTATCCGTGATTGAAGCTCCGACTGCATAGATGTTTGACGGCATAATGTTGATAATTATCATCGTTATTACAATTATCACTCATACAGATTTTTTCATACAAAAACCTCCAAGCTAATTTTTGTTCACTCCATACTACCTTCCGTGTAATAAAATTATTCAGAAATCACCTACCTACTTTATATTCTCGTTCTCATCAAACAATTGCATTGTCATTAATACAGATACACCGTTCATGCTGCCGTCTCTGACTCCTGGTTTTGTCTGATAGGAAGCTGCTGAGAAAGTCTGATGCACTGCGGCAGATTTCTTTTTGTTGTGCAAATGATTTTTTGCTGGCTGTCTGTTTGCGAGTTTTTCTTCCATGATATCAATATATTTGAAATGTGGGTGCAAATCTATTGCTGGAAGATTTTTCTCGTTTGTATATCCCACAATTTCTTCACAGAAAATATCTACCGAGCAGTGTGCTTCATCAGAAGTACAGTCAATTATCTCCACCAGCTTTAGCAGCTGGTCTTTTTCCTCTCGGATCCGTTTGTAATAATCCTCAAACACCTGTGAAAAAGCTGCCGGAGTATCCAGTACTGTCTTTATTTCCGAAATTGTAAAACGCACCTTTCGCATCGATGCAATTTGACGGAGTCTCGCAATATCAGCATCAGAGTAAAACCGAAAATCTTTCCCGTTTAGCCTTTTCTTATGTGGAATTAGAAGTCCGCACGATTCATAGAATCGTATTGTCTTTTTTGTCATTCCGGTGAGCTCACTTACTTCCTTAATTTTCATAGGAATCATCTCTTCCGTAGTAATTTACAAACTTATATTACGCTGTTCCCTTAGGGGACTGTCAAGTATTTCTGTCATGATAGCGCTAATTTTGTATATAGTGCTGATAATATTTGACTATTTTGTGCATTTTGCCAAAGTGGCAGGTTCCCACCACTTACCATATTGACATGCGGTTGAAGTGGGGCTTCCTGCTCAAGTATTCCAGCGAATACAGTATCAACAGGCTAACCACCCATAACCTAACAGAAAATACTGGCGGATCTTAAATGAGGCTCTGCCAGTAACAGCGTGATTCAGTTGCCTGGTATGATGTTGGCAAGCATTACTGTTGTGCATCATACAGTTTTCCCAAAACGCGCCAGAAACTCACGCAAATTTCAAATGCATGGGCTTCTGGCGCGTTATTTTTTTCTTATTTTACGTTTTATTCCTTATGTTGGAAACTTGCAATAATAGACCGAAGAACACGATTCATATATGGGCGATAGTCATCCATACTGACTGGATCATGATCTAAAATCAGGCTGTAACAGGTAGAACTGACGGACTCAATAATTGTGAAAAGCATAAGCTGTGGATTGTCATAGGAAGGCGTACCTTCTGATGCTTTCTGATAAAATTCGGTAATGTAGTCATTCATATCATTGCCGGTCAGTGACCTGCGCAGAATTCCCCAACTGAGATTCTTATTAATAAACCGAAGAAGTTTCGGGTTCTGCTCCAGCTGGTCCACAATATCATTGATTACACAGACGATAAATTCTTCAATGTCTGTCATAGCCAGAGCTGTGGCCCGTTCAATCGCATGGTTTAACAGTTCGCGGCTCTTACTCGTAACCATTTCTCTTCCAGATCATATTTATCACGAAAATACAGGTAGAAAGTTCCTTACGCAACACCCGCACGATTCACAATATCAGAAATAGAGGTCTTAATCGCGCCCAGCGTCGTAAACAGATCAAATGCTGTATTGAGAAGTTTCTGTTACTTCTGCAGTTTATTGGCCTCAGCTTTACCCATACGTTCATCTCCCTTGAGAACTATTTTTAATTTTATGGAATAATATGCTAAATGTCAAATGAAATAGTAATGCAAATCATACAGAAATATGAACCTGGTTGAATTATCAAACCGCACGTCCAGATGTTCGTCCATAAGCTCCAAATAGAGCATTGCTTGCTGCACCAACGGCTGCGTCCACAAGAAGCTCTGTTTCTTTTACGGTTTTCTGTTGCACTTTTGCGGACGCGTAAGTATTGACTGAAGAAGCCGCTGCTCCACCTACTGCAGCAACAACAACCCCGAACCCGCCTCCTATTGCGATACACGCATCGAGCGCAAAACCGCCCAGAGCTCCGGTACCTGCTCCTACTAATACTGTTGCAGCAATTTGTTTTCCAGACAGTCCACTGTTTGTAACAAATAGATAAGCCGAAACACCGCCAACTACCGCACCTATTACTGTATTGAAAAATGCTCCGTTTTTATCGTTACGACTGACAGGATTATTATCACAATAGGCAAACAGGTTTTTATCCGTAAGAGCATAGGTGTTGGAGGTAATTAAGCTTGCACTATCCGCATTAATAAACCGCTTTACTGCCGGGTCATAATACCTGCTGCCAAGGTAGTACAGCCCTGTCTCGCTGTCGTAGTAATATCCGCGGTAGCGGATGGGGTTGATTGCGGCAAGGCTGCCGGTGCTCGAGAGGACATTGCCCCAGGCATCATAGGTGTAGGAGGCCATCACGGTGCCGTCCGACTCTACGATTTCAATGACGTCTCCCTGTAAGTTCAGCACATAATAATACGGTGTGCCATTATACTTCAGGCAATACGGGCTGCCGTTATTATCATAGATAATGTCCAGGGTATCCCCGTTTCCGGCCTGCCGGACGACCTGTCCGTTCTGGGTGATGTAGCTGTAGGTTACGCCGTTGACGGTCTTGCTGTCCCGGATGCCCGCCAGGTCATAGGTATAGCTTATGGACTGCCCGGATTTCGATGCACCCGTCAGCTGGCGGCCGTTCGACCAGGTCAGGCTCCAGTCGCCGGTACTGTTGTGCCAGCTGTCCGGGTTACCAATCTCATCATAGCTAATGCTGTGCCCGTCATAGGCAGTTAGGAGATCCGTCCAAATGCTGTCCCCGTAAGTGTAGCTGTGGGTTGTGGTCCCGTCTGTACTGGACCGGATATTGCCGTAGCTGTCATAGGTATAGGTATAGGTATAGGTATAGCTGCCGCTGCTGTTGGTCTCTCCGGTCAGCTGTCCCAGATCGTCATAGGTATAGGATGCATTCAGGTCCGCTCTGCATGTGCCTGTGACAGAGGCGAGATTGCCGTCATTGGTGTAGCCATAGTTCAGGCTGAAGGCTGTAAAGTCGGTGCCGCCCGGTCTTGCCGTATAGCTGATCTGTGACGGCTGGGTCGTTGTATAGGTTGTTCCGTCCTTTGTATAGCTCCGGTAGCTGTAGGTCTGGCGGAAGTAATAATTATACCGGTCCTGCAGCCGCTTCAGCGCATCATACGTAAACGCGTAATGGTAAATCCTGTACAGTGTACATAGCTCAGGCTTCCGTCTGCCGTGCTGTAGGTATAGCGTTCACTGTAGTCTGTTATGCCGAGCGTCCAGTTCTGGCCTGAGATCCTGTTCTCCGAATCATAAATATGCTCTGTCCGCTGGGACGTTGTAACATTGCCGGAAGCATCCGTGACCGTCTGGCTGCTGTGGATCAGTCTTCCAAGGCTGTCATACTCGTAGTTTACAGCTTTCCCCGTGATTACGTCAAGCTTTTTGCTCAGGTCTCCCTCCGCATTATACTCATAGCTGTATTCCAGTGTTCCGTCAACGTATTCCTCCGTAACACGGTCCAGCGGATCATAGCTGTAGCTGATTGTTGTTCCGTTTCCGTAGGTCATGGAGGCGAGGTTCCCGTCCCCTGCCCCGTAGAGATATTCTGCCAGTGTATAGCCGCTGCCAACTGACACGGAGGTCATGTTTCCGAAGGAATCATAACCCAGATTATAAACCTGATTCTGCTTTACACTTGATCCGGGAATATATCCGCCGCGGTTGATTGTGCTGAGACTACCCTGTGAATACGCGTAATTAACAGATATTCTTCCTGTAATAAGCTTAGTCTTGGGCGGTTGTTTGAATTGTTGTACTGACTGACTGTTCTGGTACCATTTGCCGCCGTTACAGTGCTTACATTCCGGCATCTGTCATAGGTGTATGAAACAGTCGCATTGGAACCGTCCGTTCCATAAGTCCCGGCCCGTTGCTGTGGTAGCCACAGCCGACCCAGCTTCTGAACACGGCTGCGGTGGAATCTGTTTCGGTGGCTGTCGCACCGACAAACCGGCTTTCATTTCTGCTGCTGATTATGGTCGGATCAATGACTACCGGAAAGGCTCTTTCTTCCGCGTTGATCCACGCTGCGTCGGCAGTCACACCGAGCTGCCAGCTTCCCTCCTGTTCCAGCAGCGTATATGAAACACTGTCTGAAAAATCTCCGGAGGCATCTGTCATAAACGGTACAGGAAGGGTATATGCTGCTTCTCACTGAGGATCCTGTTTATACAGGGTTATGGACCCGTCCTCATTCAGGACCGGATACATTCCGGTCAGGTTCAGCGAAAATACAAAGCTGTAGGAATCCGCTCCCTTCGCCTCTTCATTCAGGATAATGCTCTCCTTGGTACTGTAGCTGACGGTCTCATATTTCAGATCAACTCCGGGATAAACATTGCGGTAGATGACTGCATTGGAGAGCGTATCCGGGATCACATCATCCGTGGTATATGCTTCGTTTTCTTTTATCTCTTCATCTGCCGCTGCTTCTTCCTCATAATCTGCAGTCTCTTCGGATTCGAGAATTTCAATTGCCGCGTTATGGTCAAAAGCCGCAATTTCATTCTGTGCAGGTTCATCCGCTGCAGTGGCAGCAGCTTCTTCACTGACTGTCTGTTCTTCCTGCTCTGTAGAGATCTCTGTAGCTTTCGCTTCCGCTGCATCAGGGCTGACAGCATCCTCAGAAACAATTTCAGCAGCTGCACTGGCATCACCGGCAGCTGCCTCTGCGTTCTGTACGTTCATACTGTCATTTTCATCTGCAGACCCCGCTTCCGTACTGTCATGCACTTCCGCCGTGTCCGGTTCTGCCAGTGCCACCTCCAGGGCAGTGTCTCCATCTATCATCCATTGTCGTCCATACTTTCTCAGCATGTTTTAGATATTGCTCTATAGCGCTTGCTGGCGATATCAACTTTTCATAAGCTTCATCAGCACTGCCGTAAAACACGGCGTAGGTTATTTCACAGCCGTCCGTGAGGCATTGCTTGGAAATGCTCTTGAAATGATGCAGCAGTGGGCATAGTCCGAATGTTCATGGTGGAAACTTTTTAATTTTCACCGTGTTTTCGGTCTGGCCATATCTGTCGTGCCGAAAAAATTCTACGTTTTGCACAAAGCGCAATTTATTAGGATTTTCGGTACGACTGAATAGATACTAATGGCCTTTTTAAGCTTTGTCCAGCATTCTATATAATTGCAGCCGGCCTGTGATGGTCAGTCACAGGCCGGCTACTCCGTTATGTTCTTTCCTTCTTCTTCTTCCGGTGAACGCTGTCAGCAGATTATCTGCAGAGACTCTTTGCGATCTCAGCGCCAAGGGCAACATTGTTATACACCAGCTGGATATTTGCCTCAAGGCTGGCACCGCCAGTGAGCTTCTGAATCTTATCCAGCAGGAATGGGGTGATCTTCTTTCCGGTGATTCCCAGCTCTTCGCATTCCTTCAGGGCTGCAGAAATGTTGGCATTGATATAATCAGGTTCCATGGAGTACTGCTCCGGGATTGGATTCGTAACCAGCATACCGCCCTTAAGGCCAAGATCCAGCTTTGCAGCAAACGCATCGGCAATCTCATCCGGTGTATCCAGACGATAGTCTACACCAAAGCCGGACTTACGGGTATAGAAGGCAGGCATGTCCTCAGTGCCATAGCCGATCACCGGAACACCTTTGGTCTCAAGATATTCCAGTGTAAGGCCAATATCCAGGATTGACTTTGCGCCGGCACAGACGACCAGCACAGGAGTCTGTGCCAGTTCTTCGAGATCGGCAGAAATATCCATTGTGGTTTCAGCACCGCGATGCACACCGCCGATGCCACCTGTCGCGAAGACCTTGACCCCTGCAAGCGCAGCACCGATCATTGTAGTGGTAACCGTAGTCGCACCGTCTTCTCCTCTTGCCAGAAGAACCGGAAGATCCCGGCGGCTCGCCTTGGGGACATCAAGTCCGCGCTTGCCAAGGTATTCAATTTCTTCCTTGGAGCAGCCAACGGTGATCTTACCCTTGATGATTGCAATGGTAGCAGGTACTGCACCGTGTTCGCGGATGATCCGTTCAACATTCAGCGCGGTTTCAACATTCTTGGGATAGGGCATGCCATGGGAAATGATCGTAGATTCCAGTGCAACAACCGGGCGGCCCTCATCCAGAGCCTTCTGTACCTCGGGATTTACGGAAAGATATTTACTGAGATTCATAACAGATTCATCCTTTCAGTTGTTATATATTGTCTGACGCTGACAAGCGCGCTTTCATACGTGCTCTCAAAGCTGTTTCGGACATGGTTGGGTTAATGGTTTCGGAACTCTCCATTGCGATGGAAGAAGCAGCGATTCCGGCCGCGGCAGATTCACGCAGAGTTGCACCCTCAAGATATGCCCAGGCAAGTCCCGCCATAAAGGCATCTCCGCAGCCTGTGGTATTTACAAGGCTGTTGCAAAGCGTTGGCAGCCAAATGTCCCCCTCTTCAGAAGCTGCACACACACCGTCGCTGCCCATAGACAGAAATATCCGTTGAAGTCCGGTTCCCAGCAGCCGATGGCATGCGCGGAAGGCATCTTCCCTTGACCGGATCCTTACACCGGACAAAAGCTCCGCCTCAATTCGATTGGGCTTCAGTGTATGCAGTTTCCCGAGAACCGGCGCAACCTTGACAGCCTTCGCAGTGGAAACCGGGTCACAAAAGACCGGTACTGTCACATTTTCCGCAAGGAAACGGATTGACTGCTCCGGAATATTGGTGTCAGTGATCACAAGCTGCGCATGATTGAGCAGCTGCAGATTTTTCTCAAGATATTCCGGTGCTATACGGTCACAGATCTCCATGTCGGACACGGCCAGTGCCATTTCCCCCTCCGGATCTGTAATATACAGATAGGTGGAGGTTGTAGCCCCGGGGATCACAAGGGTATGGCGCATATCAATTCCAAGCTCTGCGCAGGCCGTTCCGATTCGCTGCCCATAGAGGTCATCTCCATAAGCGGTCAGCATACGGGTATCTGTTCCCATAAGGCAAAGATTGTGCGCAATGTTGCGCCCAACACCTCCCAGGCTCATCTGTACTTTACCGGGGTTGGAATCTTCAGATACGAGCTTCCCTGCGGCTCTTCCACCGATATCCATATTGACACCGCCGACCACTACGACATACCTGCCTTCCGAGAGCACATAGCCCTTTCCGGCAATATGTCCCTTCTTCATCAGGTTGGAAATATGCACCGCAACCGAAGAACGGGTAATGCCCAGTTTGTCTGCCAGCTCCTGCTGGGAAATCATCGGATCAGCTTCAATCAGCTGCATGATCTGCCGCTCTCTGAGTGTCATACCCGCTCTCCTAACTTTTGTTTATTTGTTAAGCACATGTTTAGTATATGCATTTCCCACGTTCCTGTCAAGTATTTTATATGTATATCCTGCTTTTTTCAGACACGCAACGGTGCTATAATAGCAGCATAACATTACACGCACCGGGAAGGATGGTTATTATGCCGGATTCACTTCAGCGCATTTATACAGCCCTGCTCGAAGGACATATGGTGGAATTCCGCTTTCATGATACCGATTACCTGATCCAGCAGGAACAGAATAAAGGCTGGGACTATATCAGCATCTGGCAGCTTAGCGAGCCGGTTGCATGCCTAAGCAGGACACTGTTCGATATCTGGGATGGGATTTCAGACGAGTCTGTTACAGAGCTTCTGAATGATGCCTGTATTGAAGGGCACTCTGTCGCAGAGCTTTGCTCAGGGCTTCAAAGGCTGACAATCCGTTAATTTCTTAACGTTTCCACTCTAAACAAGCACAGCGCCCACACCAGATAGTGTGGGCGCTAATACTTCTTTATGCCTCAGCATTCTGAGATGCTTCGTATTCTGCATCTCTTCCGGCCATGTAAATACAGAGGTCAATTACCTTATTGGAATATCCCCATTCATTATCATACCAGGCAATCAGCTTTACAAAGGATTTATCCAGCATGATGCCTGCTTCCTTATCGAAGATACAGGTATGGAAATTGCCACGCAGATCGCTGCTGACCAATTCATCGGTATTATACTCAATGATCCCCTTTAATTCATTCTCGCTGGCTTCTTTGATCGCATTACAGATTTCTTCATAGGTTGTCTCTGTTGCGAGCTCTGCAGTCAGGTCTACGACACTGACATCATTTGCAGGAATCCGGAAGCTCATGCCAGTCATTTTGCCATTCATCTCCGGAATGACCTTGCCTACAGCCTTCGCCGCACCGGTAGTTGAGGGGATAATGTTATTGAAGACACTTCGGCCGGTACGCCAGTCGCGGCCTCCGCTGGAGTCAACAGGCTTCTGCTTGCTGGTAGACGCATGGATCGTTGACATCAATGCTCTGTTAATACCGAATTTGTCGTTGATCACCTTTGTCAGCGGCGCGAGGCAGTTCGTTGTGCAGCTTGCGTTACTGACAACCTTCATGGTTGCGGGATCATAGGTCTCATTGTTAACGCCCATAACAAAGGTCGGGAAATTATCCCCCTTGCCCGGCGCTGTCAGGATAACCTTCTTCGCGCCACCAAGAAAGTGCTTCCGACATGCCTTCATCGTTGTAAAGGCACCTGTTGATTCAATGATATATTCCGCGCCAAATTTATCCCATTCAATTTCTGCAGGATCCGTCTCACCCAGCACGGGAATTTCCTTCCCGTTAATAGAGATTCCCTTCTCCGTGGCATGGATTTCTCCCTGAAATCTGCCAAATACCGAATCATACTCCAGCAAATACGCCATACGGGCATGATCATTTGACCGGACGTTGATCACACGAACATCAATCGGTGTATCGCGGACTGCCAGACTCCGCAGAATTACACGCGCAATACGGCCAAAACCATTGATGCCCACTTTAATTGTTTCCATAGGAAATTCCTCCTGTCTTTTTGCTTCAGAATATATTATAAACATCCTTCATAGCAGGGTTCAATAGGCAATTTCGCATTAAAAAAATCATAAAAATGCTGAAAAATCAGCCATCCGTTTTTTTGCATTCCGCACCTGTGAATTGCCGTATACGTTGAAATTTCAGGCTTTTTTGAAGCATACAGAGTCATTTCAGCTTTTATTTTTCAGATTGTAATATCAGTCATTCCAGATTGTTCGGACATATCATAACATACATACTACATACATCGTACAGAGCCTGACTGTGGCAGCTTCATACCGCAGACGGATTCCTGTTCCGGATTTATGCTTCTCTCAGATTGCTTTCCCGGATACTCCCGACCAATCATGGACTTTCTTTCTGAAAGGATGGGAAGATATCCGGACTTTCTGGAATTCCCGCAATGTATCTGTTATAATATGGACAGATTCACCGAAAGGAGTCGATCACATGAACAGTGAAAAAGGCGCAAAAATGCTGATTGAGCATGGTCTGATTCCCGGACAGACACTATGCCCTGACCAGCCTGGAATGGAAAACAGCTCTACGATCATGCCCGACCTGCAGCGGATGAATCCGAACTGTCCATGTCCTACAAGGACCTGTCCGCTGCATGGGTTCTGCGAATATTGTGTGCAGCACCATGCTGAATTGAACCGCGCGCTCAGCAGTATGGACGGTCTTGCAATTCACTGCCATTTTCATCACTGTAAGCAGGATTTATTAGTCGAACGTTATGGTACCGACTACGCCAACCGGCAGGCAATTGAGGCCGGGCGTGCAATGACTGAGGCAGCACGTCTTGCACGCGAGGAGCGGCGCAGTCCGGAATCGGAGGAGGGTGCAGAATGAAGATTGGCTCAATCGGTATCGGCCGGAAGCTCTACGAGCCTAAAAGCGGAATGAAATTCCGGATTGCAGCCCAGGACCATTATGGTCCCGGAATCACTACGCTGCTCTGTGAGCACGTGGTTGGAGTCCGCGCATTGGATGCCGCTGAACCGGACCGCCCCTGCAGCAGTCTGTATGAGGATGTTACGCGTTTTGGCAACAACAATTATCCTGGCAGCAATCTGAACACATATCTTAACTCTGCCGATCAGCACTGGTATGCTCCTTTTTCTGGCTATGACTGCCCGCCTGATGCCACACACACCAGATACGGCGAGTTCCCCTATGACACCATGCCCGGCTTTCTTACACAGTTTTCAGAATCCATGCTTGCGCATCTGGTTTATACCGATATCCCTGTACTGGTGCGTACCGGAAAAGGACAGGCCGAGCTTCAAAGCGTAAATGCAGCTGTTTTCCTCCCCAGCCGTACAGAAATGAACAAAGGCGATGAGCTTGGAATTCCGGAGGGCCGGCCACTGCCCATATTCTACGACCACTATATCTTTAAGGCAGTACCGGCTCCTGATCAGTTGGAGAAATATGGGCGTCTGTGGCAGCCTGAGGAACCAGAGCATGGTCTGTATTATGATATTGCCCAGATGTACGACCCGAAATTCGGCTGGTGGTATTACATGCTACCCCTAACACATTATATGCGTTTTTGCAGCGTGTCATGAGCCCCTACGGCGCCGTTTCCTTTACCTACGCCAACAACGACGATGTTGGCATTCGTCCGTTGATCAATGTACGCTCGGACCTTTCTGTTGCAGATGTAGGAACAGTGGAGCCTTTTTACCGTATCGGATAATTTCTTCCCATGGACCTCTCACAATTTTCATTCCAAACACAAGTAAAGTGGCAAGAATAAGAGCCCGGATCAGAGTAAAACTTCTGACCGGGCTCTAACGCTTTTATTCTGTTTCTTTCACCTATATCCTCGGTAAAAGGTTTATCTCTTCCACACAGATATCCACAAATCAGCCAAGCATTGCCTTTGCCTGTGCTGCAATGTTATCCGCACAGAGGCCAAACTGCTTAAGCAGTGCAGCTGCCGGGCCGGAATGGCCATACTGATCATTCACGCCAATGCGCTTCACCGGAACGGGACAATGCTCGCTGACACAGCTGCAGACCGCCTCGCCAAGGCCGCCGATAATATTGTGCTCTTCCACAGTGACAATCTTTCCACAGTCCTTTGCAGCCTGCAGAACCATTTCCTCGTCCAAGGGCTTAATGGTAGCCATATTGATCACACGGGCGTTAATTCCATCAGCAGCCAGAAGTTCACCGGCTTCGATTGCCTCAGGCACCATGATTCCGGTTGCGATAACAGCAATATCCGTACCCTCACGGAGGATTTCGCCCTTTCCGATTTCGAATTTATAATCATCATTGTGGAATACAGGTGTTGCGGCACGTCCAAAGCGGATATAGCAGGGGCCAGTCATCTCGTATGCTGCCTTCACCATAGCCTTTGCCTCAATGTCATCAGAAGGGCACATGACCGTCATCCCCGGGATGGTGCGCATAAGGGCAAAGTCCTCACAGCACTGGTGGGAAGCTCCGTCCTCACCAACAGAAATGCCGCCATGCGTTGCACCAATCTTGACATTCAGATGCGGATAGCCGATCGTATTCCGGATCTGTTCGTAAGCACGTCCTGCAGCAAACATCGCAAAGGTTGCGGCAAAGGGCACAATTCCCATCGTGGAAAGGCCGGCGGCCACATTGACCATATTTGCCTCCTGAATTCCACAATCGAAGAAACGGTCAGGGTGTGCCTTCTTAAAGGTAGCGGTTTTGGTAGCACCGGCAAGGTCCGCATCAAGGACTACGATATTATCGTAGAGATCGCCCAGCTCCTTCAGTGCGTTGCCGTAGCTGTCTCTCGTTGCAATCTTTTTTACGTCTGCCATTGTTTACGCCCCCTCAATCATTTTGCGGGCTTCAGCAAGCTCTGCCATACCCTGTGCATATTCGTCATCATTCGGTGCTTTACCATGCCATCCGGCCTGGTCTTCCATGTAGGAAACGCCCTTGCCCTTTGTGGTGGTCATCAGAATCGCCGTGGGCTTTCCGGTGCCATGGTTGGCATGGAAGAATTCCATCGCCTTTTCAATCTCGTCAAAGTCATGCCCGTTGATGGTGATGACGCTGGCGCCAAAGGCCTCAAACTTTGCATCTACAGGTGCTGTGTTCATAACATCACAGGTACGTCCGTCGATCTGAAGCCCATTCATGTCAACGATCATGCAGAGATTGTCCAGCTTATAATGTGCGGCAAACATTGCAGCTTCCCAAATCTGGCCCTCGGCAATCTCACCGTCACCCAGGACAGAATAAACATTGATATCCTTTTTCAGGAATTTGGCACCCTTTGCCATTCCGGCTGCTGCAGAAAGCCCCTGTCCAAGGGAACCGGTAGACATATCAATACCGGGTACCGTGTTCATATTGGGATGACCCTGCAGGTAAGAATCTATATGGCGCAGGTTTGCAAGATCTTCAACCGGGAAAAATCCCTTTTCCGCCAGTACGCTGTAGAGACCGGGCGCAGTGTGTCCCTTCGACAGGACAAAGCGGTCACGGTCAGGATCCTGAGGATTTTTGGGATCCACGCGCATCTCCTTGAAATACAGGTAAGTAAACATATCGGCAGCAGAAAGGCTTCCGCCGGGATGACCGGACTTTGCGCCATGCGTTGCTGTCAGGATATCCTCCCGCACGCTGACTGCTTTCAGCTGCAGGGCTTTCTTTTCCTCAAGTGTCATATAGACCCTCCTTAATTGTTGCACGAAGTTTCATGCGCCTGTTATTCCTTTATGGCAAGGTGCAAAACTTCAATTATCTGCGTTTTATTATAGCATGCTGCAATTCCTTTTACAAGCAACTGCGCATGGCATCGCGTCGATTCTTCGCGCAAAACGGACACGGAGCTGCCGTGTCCGTTTTATCAGTATTCATAGCTGCTTGCGTCAAACGGTATGCCAGTTGCTGTACTCTTACGGAGCTCTCCCTCCGAAACAGTCATGGTCGTGACATCGTCAATGGTGATTTCCTCCTCAAAGGGATTCAGCACCTCATTCACAAGATCTACCACACTCTGCCCGTACAGCCCAAAGCAATCGGCCCCATACCAAGTGCAGGTCTCACCGGGCAATGTATTTTGCGTCAGTCCGTTTCCGTAGGAAAGTATGGCCCAAAGTCCAATATAGCGGACATTGGCACCACTGAGGTCTGTCAGCAGATTGGCAGATGCCGCCCGGTACACACCCGGCAGCTTGAGCCAGTTTCTGGGGGCCAGACACTGCTTGATCAATGCTTTGATAAAGCTCTGCTGAACGTATGCACGCTGCAGATCTCCCATCATATACCCACGGAAGCGGCATACTCGCAGTGCTGTATCTCCGTCCAGCAGCTGCTCACCTGCAGGGATAAATACGTCATCCTCGTCGTTATTGGCATAATCCACCGTCATATCGACAGGAACATCAAACCAGACGCCTCCAAGCGCATCTACAGCATCTTTAAACACTTCGTAGCTGATGATCATATAGCCATCTGCCCGGAAGCCCAGGATTTCCTCTGCCTGATCCACCAGCGCAACAGCACCACTTTCCCCGCAGCCATAGGACGAATATACACTGTTCAGCTTGTCTCCGGACTCTATAATTGTATCACGTGGCAGGCTTGTCAACGCAATTGTCTGCTCTTTTCGGTTCAGCGTCAGCATCATGATGGTATCCGTTCTGGTGCCATCCTCATCCGTTGCACAAACAAGGATATTATAGACTCCGGCTTTTCTGGTATGATACCCGTCCTGGTACTGAGCCGGCGCACGAACCAGCAGGAATGTGCCCCCGGCTACAAGCAGGACCAGCACCAGGAGAAAAATCACAAAATTCCGAAAGGGGTGTCTTTTTTTTCTTCTCCGTCTCTCCGGAACATATTGTTCCGGTTCCTCCGGGGTTCTTCCCTGGTTCCGGTAGAGTTCATTATTTCTACGGCCGGAGGCCTGCTGGGCCATGGTCATGCCATCGCTGCGCATTCCACGCCCGGATGCTGCAGTTCTCTGCTGATCTGCACTATTCTGCGCATATGGATAACTGACATTCCGGTTACTGTATTGACGACTGCTGTACTGCGTCGTTCTGGCAGCCTGATTGCTGTTCCGGACAACAGCAGGATTTTCACCGCTGTAATACCGGGCGTCGTTATATTGCTGTCCGGCTGTCTGATTCTGATTGCTCCGATATCCATAGCTCCCGCCGCTACGTTGTGCCTGCGTTGATTGTTTTGGTACCGTATATGTATTACCGCCGCGGCCTGTCTGTATCCGCTCATCCTGATAGCCTTCACTCCGGCGGACAGCCGCAGCAATCTCGTCAGAATACCGCAGCGCTTTATCAGCATCTGCGCTCTGGCCTGCATAGTTATTTACACGGTTCTGGCCCGTAAGGCTCCCACGGTACACACGGGTCTCGTCCGAGATTACCGGCTGACCCTGCCCGCTCTGTGCTCTGTTACTTCTGTCTGCCACTGGTAACCTCCTTCCCGTGGAATGTATTGCAGGTTCTATGGTGTCATCCGGGTCTTTGGCGCATTGTGGACTCAGAAGCTCACTACATCCTGCTCTGCTTTTTCAGCGGGCTCTACGCTCTGTGCGATCAGGACCGGGCCTTCCTCTTTGTAAAGCTTGTGATATCGAATCGTCACCTTAGCCGTAACAGTAACCCAGGAGCGCTGTTTCAGGGTTGGCGCACCCTCGTACTGACATATAAAGCCCATAAACTGAATGTCATCTACGCAGCATGTCATGACAAAGCGTCCGGGGACAAAGATTCCCTTATCCCCCTTCTTTGCACTGGCAACCTGTGCCTTGAATTTTACGACCTTGCCCGAATATTTACGCATATCCTCGGTAACATCGCGATACCACAGGGCGTAATCATCATCCGCAATTTCAATAACAGGTGCATCAATATCAAAGGGCAGGGGATCTTCGATCTCATCATATTCGACATTGCCTTCTTCATCCTCATAGGCAATGTCACAACGGCGGTTAATGGCCCGTACAATTTTATGGAGTTCCATCTTATCCACCGAATCGTCACAGCGGTTAAACACCACCATTTCACATCCGCCCACCTTGTCCACCACCAGAGAACGCATGTTGGCGTTATACATGGCGAAGGTGGTTGCGTCTGCAAACATCAGTTCCTGATAAACGACCCAGCTTTTAGGCAGCTTTGCATAGAAATCGCTGATCAGCTTCATTCCATTCAGTTCTACGCAGACACGCTCTGCCCGGTTTTTCTTACGCAGGAGCTCCAGCTTCTGTTCATCGAGCTCATCCTGATCATCGATAAACTCAATATTAACATTGGAACCGGAGAATTTTGAGGCGTCGTACTCCTCTTCCCCCTCTTCGCAGACCAGAAGCAGCGTCTTTTCACCGTTGTTAAATCTGCTGTCCTCAAGCGTTCCCTGCATAAAACGGGTCTTACCACTGTCAAGGAAACCGGTAAATACATAGACAGGAATTGCCATATCTGTCCTCCTGTTTCTCAGCCTTCAAACAGAGCCGCAATTGCAGCCTCATTAATCTTGGAGCCAATCACACAGAGTCTGCCAATGATGCCTGCGCTGCCGGTACGGATATCCGGCTCACCGGGTACGTAGTCAAAATGGATCCACTGACCGTCCTCTCCGGCAACAATGCCCTTGGCACGAAGGATCATGCCATACTTCTGCTCGTCACCCAGTGCTTCCAGGCAGGCTGCGATCTTTTCCGCACTGAATTTCTTTGCAGTCTCCATGCCCCAGGAAGTAAAGACTTCGTCCGCATGATGATGGTGGTGATGATGGTCGTGACTGTGTATATGCTCATGTTCGTGCTCATGCTCGTGTTCATGCTCATGCTCGTGTTCATGCTCATGCTCATGTTCATGCTCATGCTCGTGTTCATGCTCATGCTCGTGCTCGTGCTCGTGCTCATGCTCATGATGGTGGTGATGGCAGGAGCACTCCGGATCATCGCATTCCTCCTCGCCATGCTCCTCCAGTGCCTCCAGCGCAGCCTTCAGGGAATCCTTCTGTTCCATGGCTTCCATGATCTGCGCACCGGTCAGCTGCTCCCATGGTGTGGTAACGATCACAGCAGTAGGATTCTTTTCACGCAGCATGGCAACTGCAGCCAGGAGCTTATCCTCCTTCATATTGGAGGTCCGGCTCAGAATGATCGTGCCGGCACTTTCAATCTGGTTATTATAGAACTCACCAAAGTTCTTCATATAGATTTTGCACTTGGTTGCATCCGCTACAGCAACCATACAGCCAATCTCCATCTCATCGGTCTCTGCCTTCTCAACCGCCTGCGCAACATCGCTGAGCTTGCCAACACCGGAGGGCTCAATGAGGATGCGGTCAGGATGGTACTCATCCATAACCTTCTTCAGCGCTTCACCAAAATCACCGACCAGCGAACAGCAGATACAGCCGGAATTCATCTCTGTGATCTGAATTCCTGCCTCCTGCAAAAATCCACCGTCGATTCCGATCTCGCCAAATTCATTCTCGATCAGCACGATCTTCTGCCCGGAATATACCTCCTGTAGAAGCTTCTTGATCAGGGTCGTCTTACCTGCTCCCAGAAACCCGGAAAAAATATCAATCTTAGTCATAAATCTACACCTTCTGAAAAAATTTCTTTGATATTGTTATTATACCATAGCTGTCCAGTATTCTTATGTATTAATTTTCACGAAATTTTCTTCTGTTTTCAGTATTCAACTGTCAGTTTCTGTTTGATCCACACAGCAACACCCCGGAGCCTTACCGCCTCGGGGTGTTACATTTTTATGCTTCGTTTCAGCCAAAGGGCCAGGACGGGAACCATTTCAGCACATTCATGCAATAAGAAATGGACACCTCGAGACCGTTCAGTACCGGATAGAAGATCACAAACAAGCCGGTATTCAGGGCAGTTATTCCATAGACAACGATATCATTCTTTTCGCTTCTGCGTATAAGCTCGTCAAAAATATACGCAATCGCAATACACAGGAACAATGTCGAGCCAAAATAATGGTAGGCAAAGGTTGTTCTTGTGATAAACACCCACGGCAGGAGCTGGCAGAGATAGCCGATCCAGATAAAGAGGGCCTGCGTTTTTCTGCGCTTCACAAAGGCGGGGATCAGCGCAAACATTGCCAGCAGGCCACACCAGGAAATCAGCGGACTGTTAAACGCCCCAAAGGCTGATTTGGTTTCTCCGTTGTACTGCAGATAATAGAGGATTGGTCGCTGATCAAATATCCACTGATACCATCTTGATGAGTAGGGATGATACTGGTCAACACTGCTGTGGTATGACAGCATATACGTCTGATTGTCCCCAATGATCTGATAGTAGGCTTTGTTCAGTAGCATGCCCGGGAACTTCATACCGGACGCAAGCCCATAGGGAATATAGCTGAGACAATAGATCACAACCGGAACAACTACAAAAGCAAGGACCGACACGCCAAGGATCTGCAGGAGTTCCCTGCGAAAGCGCTTCAAGCCAAGGGCCCGGTATTTCATGATCACGCGCAGCAGCCAGAGCGCTGCCAGGCCAACACCACCGTAAAGAACCGTCCATTTGCATGCGCAGCCAATTCCAAAGGCAACACCGGACAGGGCCAGCTGATGCCAGTTTTTCCTGAATTTCACTGCATAGGGTGCCGAGATCCAGCGCCACATGAACAGAAAGCTTACCAGGACAAAGAACACGCCATAGGTATCTATTGTTGCAATCCTTGTCTGTGTATAGTGCATGAAATCGAATGCGAAAAGGACTGTCCCGCATATCGCAACCCGGCTCTTGCCAAACATGTTCTTTAACAGCACATAAAGTGGCAGCAGCATCAGGACGCCGAAGAAGGTCCCCATAAAGCGCCAGCCAAAGGGATTCATTCCAAAGATACTGATTCCACAGGCGATGAGCAGTTTCCCCAATGGGGGATGCGTAATTTCATAAGGGTAGATGTTATTCAGATTTTCATACGCAGTACGCCCATGGTAAATTTCATCGAAATACATGCTGTTGTACCAGCTTGGGCTTTCCGGTACGGTATCCTGCTCATCCAGTAAAACAGAGTCAACACCTGAAACGTCCAGAAGCACGCCACTCTCATCGTACAGCGCAAGCTCACCCAGCTCCATAGGCAGATTCCGGGCCACAATCCTGATATACCGCACTGTGACCACATCATAGGTACCCAGTGACGCATACTGCCACTTAAACAGATCTGCATAGCTCTGATGCATGGCCGCATCATTAACCGTTCCATATTCGTCAGCCTGTGCAGTGGTGTCCGTCAGGCGTTCCCAGTTGCTTCCGTTACAGCTGATACTAAGATCATAATCACCCGGATAAAGCCCGGAATAGTACATGATCTGTGATATCTGTTTTTCCTCTCCCAGGTCGATTATAACCTGATCATTTTCGCCTTCAAAGGTATAGCAGCTATCCGGCGCCTTTGTACTGCCCAGGTTCATAAATGCCACAACCGCATATACGATAAGGATCAGCATCAGAGGGAGCACATCCCGCCGCTCCATCCGGAACCCGATTCCGTCCAGTGTGAAGGCAGGCCTGTCATAATTCTGTATCCATTCGAGTGTACCCATACGCGGCGCCATTTCACGCTTGTACCTGACCAGGAATAGAATGATCAGGATGATCAGTGCCAAGGTGATTGACATTGCGCTGGGCCTTACCCCGGATATATAGGCCGAGACTGCTGATGTAATTCTGCTCATATTCGTACCTCCCCGGCGTCTATCAGATGATGTTGCTCATTATAGCATTTTTCGGTGACGGATTCAATGTGTGCTCAGTTTTCCAGGCTATAGTCAGGAAAATACTCCGTCACAAAGTCCACCCCCCTGACGGAAAACGTTTTACCGTTCAGGCCGGAAAGGATTCCGGCGTCCGTTTCGAACGCAAAGCGCAGCTTGTAGGAATACAGAGCCTGATATTTCCGATCATATTTTGTTTCGGCTTTTCCGTATTTTCCGTCACCCAGTAACGGATGTCCTGCTGCCGCAAACTGCGCGCGGATCTGATGCGTACGCCCGGTGATCAGCTCACATTCGATCAGGCTCAGCTCGCCCTTCCGTGCCAGCGTCCGATATTTTGTGGCACAGGTCTTGGAACCGGGCTGAGATTGCTTTGTAACATATACACGGTTCTTTTTCGCATCCTTAAAAAGGTAGCCTTTCAGTTCTCCCTCTGCGGGGTTCATGGTTCCGTGTATGATTGCAAGATAGCGCTTGTCTATCTCGCGGTCTCTGATCTTATCATTCATAATGCGCAGTGCTTCCGCATTTTTTGCCGCAATGACGATTCCGCCGGTATTACGGTCAATACGGTTGCAAAGTGCCGGCGCAAAGGAATGCTCTTCCCGGGGACGCCATTCACGTTTGGCATACAGATATGCCTGTATATGGTCGATCAGGGTGCGTCCATACTCCGCTCCATCGTGCGGATGGACAGCCATACCCGGTTTTTTATCACAAAGTATGATATTCTCGTCCTCGTAAACAATATTCAGCTTCGGCGCGACAACCGTCAGGTAGGCATTATCCTCCCGGGGGGCCTCAAAAAATTCGTCGTTGATATACATTTCAACAAGGTCGCCTTCGTTGAGCCTGGTATCCCTTTGACCGCGTCCGCCATTTACCTTAATGCGCTTCAGACGGATATATTTCTGGCTGAGTGAAGCCGGAAGCAGCGGAACATTTTTTGCTATAAAGCGGTCAAGCCGCTGCCCCGCGTCATTCTTTCCGATTGCAAATGATTTCATGCTTCTGCCCTCCTGTCTGTCGCTCATATTGTAACACGCTCCCACAAAATTGGGAAGAAAAATATCAATGTTAAGCTTGACTTTGTTGGGAAGAATCCGTATAATAAATTGGTCAGACTATGAAAGGAATAAAAGAGGATTATGCTTTTAAATCTCGCCTCGATCATCAACACGCCTGGCGGAGTCGTTCCTTTCAGCTTCAGCGCCGATTTTTCTGATATGGACTTCGGAAGCTGCTGTCCAGCCTGTGAGCCCGTTGAAATTTCAGGCAAGGTTGTCAATGAGGCCGGTGTTCTGCTTCTCACCGCCAGAATGACAACGTGTCTCCACTGTGTTTGCGACCGCTGTGCGACCGCTTTCCTGCGGGATTACGCATTGGATGTTTCCACTGTTCTTGTCACCGAATTTGCGAATGAAGTGAACGAAGATGACCAGACATTCCTGCTTCAGGGCGATAACGCTGATCTGGATGATATCATGCGGACAGCCTTTGTTTTGAATCAGGATAGCAAGATGCTCTGCAGCGAAGACTGCAAGGGGTTGTGCCCCACCTGTGGTAAAAACCTCAATGAAGGTCCCTGCAGCTGCAAGTCCGAACCGGATCCTCGTCTGGCTGTGTTAGCACAGCTCCTGAAGGACAAGGAGTAATTCTGTAATATTTTATTGCGAAGAGCAATTTAGACCAAGGAGGTGTCACCATGGCCGTACCAAAGTGTAAAGTATCTAAAGCAAGACGTGATAAGCGCCGCAGCAACGTTTGGAAGCTGGAGGTTCCCGGTCTCGTCAAATGCCCCAAGTGTGGTGAGTACACACTGCCCCATAGAGCTTGCAAGGCTTGCGGATTCTACAAGGGTCGTGAGGTCATCGCAGTTAAGGCTGATTGATTGATCTGAAACAAGAGCAGGGACTGTCTGTCCCTGCTCTTTTTCTTTCTGTGACAGTACTGTTCACAATGCCCATTGATTTATTGCCATAAAAATGCGATAATATCTCTGCATACCAATATAAACAGGAGGTGACCAGCGATGTCAAAACCACTGGTTGCAATTGTCGGCAGGCCAAATGTCGGCAAGTCTATGCTCTTTAACAAGCTGACCGGACGTCGCACAGCCATTGTAGAAGATACCCCTGGTGTAACCCGCGATCGGATCTATGGCGACTGTGACTGGAACGGCCGGGATTTCGAGCTGGTCGATACGGGCGGCATTGAACCTAAGACAGATAGTGAGATGCTCCGGTTTATGCGACGTCAGGCTGAGATTGCCATTGACACCGCAGATGTGATCGTGATGGTCTGTGATATCAAGACAGGTGTCACAGCCGCCGACAGTGAAATTGCCGCTATGCTGCTGCGCAGTAAAAAACCCATTGTGCTTGCGGTCAATAAATGTGACAGCACCGGTCCGGTTAACCCGGATATTTATGATTTTTATTCGCTTGGATTGGGTGACCCAATCCCCGTCAGTGCATTCCATGGTCATGGGACCGGTGACCTGCTGGATCTTTGTGTTGCAAGCTTCCCGTCCGAGACTGAAGAAGAAGAAAATGAAGATGTCATCAGGGTTGCAATCGTCGGCAAGCCCAATGCCGGAAAATCCAGCCTGCTGAACTTTATTCTGGGCGAAGAGCGTGTGATCGTTTCAGACGTTGCCGGCACAACTCGCGATGCCATTGACAGCTATTTCGAAAATGAACATGGCAAATATGTGTTTATCGATACCGCCGGAATGCGCAAAAAATCCAGAGTGGACGACAGCGTTGAAAAATTTTCCAACATGCGTTCAGTTGACGCAATTTCGCGCGCAGATGTCTGCCTTATCATGGTTGACGCAAACGACGGCATTACCGAACAGGACACAAAGATTGCCGGACTTGTTCATGAGGCAGGTAAAGCGGCAATTATCGTCGTCAACAAATGGGACCTGATCACCAAGGACTCCAAAACCATGGAGAACTATACCAAAACTGTACGTGAGGGTCTGGCATATATGACCTATGCTCCGGTAATGTATATCTCCGCCCTGACAGGCCTTCGCGTTGACCGGATTTTTGAAACGATCAATGCAGTCTCCAATCAGAACTCCATGCGTATTTCAACCGGTACGCTTAACGGAATTCTGGCAGATGCCACAGCCCGTGTGCAGCCCCCGACAGATAAGGGGCGCCGGCTGAAGGTTTATTACATTACACAGTCCGGCGTCAAGCCCCCCACATTTGTTCTCTTCTGTAACAGCGCCAAGCTGTTCCACTTCTCCTATCAGCGCTACCTTGAGAACCAGCTACGCAATGTTTTCGGGTTTGAGGGTACGCCGATCAAGCTGATCATCCGGCAGAAGGGTGAAGATGGTGACAAACTGTGAATATTCTGCTTCTGGTCCTCGGTCTTATTCTGATGATCCCTGTCCCGTATATTTTGGGGAATTCCAACGGTTCTATTCTGGTAAGCCGTTTTATCCTGCATGACGATATACGAAATCATGGTAGTGGCAACGCAGGCATGACAAATTTTTTACGGGTATTCGGAAAAAAACTGGTCGTACTGGTTGTCCTCAGTGATATTCTGAAAGCCGTTTTTTCCGTACTGCTTGGCTGGCTTGGTGCCTGGTTTATCATCCGTGGTGGGTTTACATTTGTGACCACACTGCAGGGTAAATATGTTGCCTCGCTTTGCTGTGAGCTGGGGCATATGTTTCCTGTCTTTTTTGGTTTTAAGGGTGGCAAGGGTATTCTTTCCGGCGGCTTCATTGCCATCATGATTGACTGGAGGCTTGCATTGGTGGTATGGGGTTCCTTCCTGATTTTGGCTGTGATCACCAAGTACGTCTCACTCGGCTCTATTTCTACCGGTTTTCTGTTCGCGCTCATGACATATGTGCTGTTTCACGATCCCGTTTGTACGGTATTCGGCTGCGCCATCGGTTTCCTGATCGTATGGTGTCACCGGAGTAATATCAAACGGCTTTTAAGCGGCACCGAAAGTAAATTTTCCATCCATAAAAGCTAAAATTACCTGGAGGTTGTTCTATGGATATTACAGTAGTTGGCAGTGGTGGTTGGGGCACAGCCCTTGCAATCCTTCTCAATGGAAATGGACATAATGTTACAATCTGGTCGTTTGCGCAGTCCGAGATTGATTACATCCGTGAAAACCATGAAAACGCACTTCTGAAAGGCGTTACTGTCCCGGAGGAGATTCAGCTCACGACTGATATTTCCTGCGTCAGTGGAAAAAAGCTTGTTGTTTCCGCAACGCCCTCTTTTGCAGTCCGCTCTACCGCAAAGCTGATGGCGCCTTACCTCGACCGCGATGCGATCATCGTCTCTGTCACCAAGGGAATCGAGCGCGATACCTCCCTCCGTATGACGGAAATTATCGCTGAGGTCACGGGAAACACGGTTGCCGCCCTCAGTGGCCCCACACATGCCGAGGAGGTTGGCAGAAAGATTCCTACAGGCTGCGTCGTAGCCTGCCCGGACCGTGCTGTGGCAGAAAAGGTTCAGGACATCTTTATGTGTGACCGTTTCCGTGTTTACATCTGCGATGATATTGCAGGTGTAGAGCTTGGCGCCGCGCTGAAGAATATCTATGCACTGATCGCAGGCATCCTGGACGGCGCTGGCTGTGGTGACAACACCAAGGCCCTGATGATGACCCGCGGTCTCACCGAAAGCGCTCGCCTCGGCGTTGCCATGGGCGGCCGTAAGGAAACCTTTGCGGGACTTTCCGGAGTCGGTGATCTGATCGTTACCTGCTGCTCCATGCATTCCCGCAATCACCGTTGCGGTATTCTGATCGGTCAGGGCAAGGATGTACAAACCGCAATGAAGGAAGTCGGTGCTGTTGTTGAAGGCTATTACGCTTCCGCTTCTGCACATCAGCTGGCCGAAAAATATGGCATTGAAATGCCAATTGCCGAAGCCGCCTACCATGCGCTGTATGAGGGTGGTACCGTTTCTGACGCCATTGGCGGCCTGATGCGTCGTGCGCCGCGCCACGAAACCGAGTCCTCCTGGCTCTGACTCCGGGCAGATTTGAACACCGACCGTACTCCTTTGTACCACATACAAAAAGACAATCCGCAGGCCTTATGGCCTGCGGATCATCTTTTAGAAAATGTAAGGAGTAAAAAAGAGGAGAAAAAAGGAAAGACATCAAACAGATTTTCATCTATCTGATATCTGGAGTATACACTGTAAACATGAAATAATTTCAGCTAAAGTATGTATAATTTGTAAACAAAGCAGCAGCCTGCTTCTATAGACGCTTTTTCATCCGACAGCCGAATTTCGCTGTTTTTCTGATCCTTGTGGCACAAATCCTGTAGGCATGCTATAATATAATAGAGCTTTATGTAAAATGAGGGATCAACTATGGATCACAGCTGTCTCAGACAGATTCCAAAAATGGACAAACTTCTGGCCGACCCTGAGATTGCCGGAGTCTGCACCGGGCTTCCCCGGGCACTTGTGCGGGAAACCCTTCAGAATTTTCTGGCCAACCTCAGGACCAGTCTGCTGTCCGGTTCGCCTATGCCGGAACATTTGGAGCTTATAAACGCCATAAAAAATGCAATTCAGGAAGCCGGGCGCTGGTCCCTGCGGCCGGTCATTAACGCCACCGGCGTTGTTCTCCATACCAATTTAGGGCGCGCACCTCTGGGCGCAACCGCGGCTGCGCATGTTGCCGAAGTTGCCGCGGGCTATTCGAACCTGGAATACACGGTTGAATCCGGGGGGCGCGGTAGCCGCTACACCCATGTAGAGCATCTGCTCTGCCGCTTAACCGGCACTGAGGCGGCTATGGTGGTCAACAACAACGCTGCTGCAGTGTTTCTGATGCTCAATACTCTTGCCCGTGGAAAAAATGTAGCCATTTCACGTGGGGAACTGGTTGAAATCGGCGGTGCCTTCCGCGTACCGGAGATCATGGCACAAAGTGGAGCAGCGCTCATGGAGGTTGGAACTACCAATAAGACACGGCTCACTGATTATGAAAATGCAACAGACCAGGGTGCTGGGGTTTTGCTGAAGGTCCATACCAGCAATTTTAAAATTCAGGGTTTCACCGAACAGGCTGATCTCAGCGAACTTTCCGCCCTGGCACAAAGCCGCAACATCCCGCTACTCTATGATGTCGGCGCTGGCTTTCTTGTAATGCCTTCCTGCCCTGCCCTTCGTCAGGAAGCCGTAGACCTTCGTAAGGCTGCCGCATATGCCGATGTGATCTGTTTCTCCGGTGATAAGCTTCTGGGTGGCGGACAGGCCGGTATTCTATGCGGCCGTCGCGAGATGATCGAGCGCATGAAAAAAAATCAGCTTAACCGCATGCTACGTATTGACAAGCTGACTCTGGCCGCGCTTGAAATCGTGCTCCGCAGTTGTCTGGATGAAAATACCGCCAGAAAGGATATCCCGGTTCTTGCAATGCTGGAGGCCGATGCAGATACGCTGTTCAGGCGTGCTACAGCACTGGCTGAGAACCTGCAGGCATGTTGCCCAGCTATTACTGCCAGCATCATTTCCTGTCTTGACGAGCCCGGTGGTGGCTCTCTTCCGGAGGTTTCGCTGCCCGGCTATGCGGTTTCTGTAAAGCACGCTTCCATGACCGCCAATCAGCTGGAAGAAACGCTTCGTCATAGCGAAACGCCTGTAATCGCCCGCATTCAGAATGACACCCTGCTTTTTTCAGTACGAACTTTGATGCCGGGCGATTCCGAACGTATGTGCGAACTCTTCTCGGTTTTATAGTAATCCCCGATAAATGCTCCGCTTTCTTCACTATTTTCTATCATCAATATCAGCACCGGATGATATAATACTATCATCCGGTGTTTTATCATATAGAATGGAGATTTTCATTATGCCAGAGCAAAATAACGCATCCGAATCGATTGTATTCTGCAAAGGCGGAGGCTGTACCGCAAAGCTTGGTGCCGGAATTCTCGATCGGGTACTCAGCCGGCTTCCATCAGGTCCACGAGACCCTGATCTTCTGATTGGCTTCGACAGCAAGGATGATGCTGCAGTTTATCAGGTAGCGCCAGACCTAGCCATAGTGCAGACTCTGGATTTCTTTCCGCCTATGGTAGATGACCCCTATACCTTTGGCCTGATCGCCGCAACCAATGCACTCAGTGATATCTATGCCATGGGTGGTACCGTAAAAACAGCACTGAATATTGTATGCTTTCCTGAGCATTTCGACCTGAACATTCTCGGCGAAATCATGCGCGGCGGCGCTGAAAAAGTAATAGAAGCCGGTGGCACGCTGGTTGGCGGTCATTCCATCGCTGATTCGGATGTGAAATACGGGCTTTCTGTTATGGGAACAGTCAACCCGGCAAAAATATATGCAAATAATACTGCTCAGCCCGGAGACAAGCTGATCCTTACCAAACGTTTGGGCGTTGGTATTATCTGTACCGCAAACCGTGTACAGGAGGCATCTACCGAAGCCATGGATGCCGCCATTGCTTCCATGACCACACTGAATAAGTACGCCGCTGAATGCTGTGCAGTGCATACCATCCACGCCTGCACTGATGTCACCGGTTTCAGTTTTCTTGGGCACCTGCACGAAATGATGGACGGTCGGCTCAGCTGCCGGATTTATGCCGATCGTATCCCACTGTTTCCGGAAGCGCTTAACTACGCCGATGAATTTCTGCTGACCGCAGCCGGTCAGCGCAATCGCAACCATACCGGCCCCTTTGTACAGTTTGGTGAGGGTGTCAGCTTTGCGATGGAAGAGGTTCTGTTCGATCCCCAGACCTCCGGCGGTCTGCTTATTTCCCTGCCGGAGGACGAAGCTATGGAGCTGGAGCAGGAGCTTCGGTCTATTGGTCTGCCCGCCGCGATTGTCGGTGAAATTGTGCCATATACTGCGCCGGAAACCGAAATTCAGGTTTCCGCACATTAATATTACTACGGGAGGCTGTTATTATGCAGAATATTACAACTGTCAACGCATTGGGGGATGCCTGCCCCATCCCGGTTGTCAAAACAAAGAACGCGATCAAGGCTCTGACTGAGCCCGGGATCATTGAGACCCTTGTAGATAATGACATTGCCGTGCAAAATCTCACTAAAATGGCTGTGCAGAAGGGCTACCCTGTCGAATCAGCACAGTTGGGGCCCCGGGAATATAAGGTCACTATGACGATTGGCGAGCTTTCTTCCCCTGTTGCAGCCGTCGCAGAACCGGAATATGAAAGCTGTGCGGTCCCGACTGCATCCGGGAAAAAGAATATTGTTGTTCAGATTTCCGCGGATCATATGGGTGAAGGTGCCGAAAAGCTTGGAAAAAACCTGATGAAGGGTTTTATCTACGCCCTGAGCCAGCAGGATGTACTGCCAAATAAAATTCTTTTTTATAATGGTGGCGTCCACCTCACAACCAAGGGCTCTGATTCACTTGAAGACCTGAAGCAGCTGGTGGCGGAGGGTGTTGAAATTTACAGCTGTGGTGCCTGCCTTGATTTCTATGGTCTGAAGGACAAGCTGGTGGTTGGCGAGATTTCCAATATGTACGCAATTGTTGAAATGCTGGAAGGCGCAGACCTGATCATACGGCCATAAAAGCAGGAGCTGCTGTCATGCGTGAAAAGAAACAATACGTAATCTTTGCGTTTTCCAGTACAACACAGGCTATGGCTGCAGAGAGCTTTTTTCAGTCAGGTGGACTGCCCGGCAGACTGATCCCTGTGCCGCGTGAGATCACTGCAGGCTGCGGCTTTGCATGGAGAGCGCCTGTTTCAGACCGGGAGCTTCTGGTATCTGCATTGCGCTCTGCCGGTCTGGGCTGGGAGTCCGTCACGGAACTGATGCTATACTGATATCTACAAAAATGACGCCCCGGAAAATTCCGGGACGTCATTTTTTCTATCACTTATTAAAAGGCGTCGTTCGCAATAACTGCATCCTTGCCGATTTCTTCAAGCTTCAGAGCCTCCACCATAGAAGCACGGAGCTTTTCGATATCCTCCTGCTGCAGGCGATCCACCTGCTCAGGCCGGGTTACATCATAAAATTCAAACCGGCCCTTATTGCAGATTCTGCCGTTATTCGGCTCATCGGTCTTGGATACAACATCCACGACCTTACCGTCACGCACCAGCAGATAGCGCTTACAGCCGTTGCCGTTCTTACAATTGTAACAGGTTGCCAGGACCTTCTGTACCTGCCAGGGACGATAGAGACTGTAGCGGTTCTTGGTGCGAAGCGCACCTACGGGACAAGCCTGTACGCAGTTACCACAGAACTCGCAATCCTTGGTATCGATCCAGGACTGGCCAAACGGCGTGGAAACCATTGCCTTGAAGCCACGATTGATGGTACTGATCGCGCCACGCTTTACAATCTTGTTACAGACATTGACGCAACGGTGGCACAGGATACACAGGTTGGGGTTATAGGTAAAATACGGGTTGGAATCATCGATGGGCTTTTCAATCATCTCGCCGGGGTAGCTTGTCTTTTCCACACCGTATTCATAGCAGTAGTTCTGTAGCTTGCAGTCTCCGTTACCGGGACATGAAAAGCAGTTTGTTGGATGGTTTGACAGGAGCAGGTCCAGAATGCTGCGGCGCGCTTCGATGACACGCTCACTCCTGGTCAGGATATCATATCCCTCTGCAATCGGATAAGAGCAGGCTGTCACCAGCTTTGGCATCCCTTTAATCTCCACCATACACATACGGCAGGATGCTTCGGGCGTCACATTTTTCAGCCAGCAGAGTGTCGGAATGTTGACCCCCACAGATTGTGCTGCCTCAAGGATTGTTGAACCCTCAGGTACACATACAGCCTTGCCGTCAATTGTTGCATGAATCATTTAAAACGCCTCCTTAGCCTCTGGATATAGCGCCAAACTTACACTTGGACATACAGGTTCCGCACTTGATACACTTGCTGGTGTCAATCTTGAAGGGGCTACGGATCTGGCCGGAAATTGCCTCAGCAGGGCAGACACGGGAGCATGCAGAGCAACCCTTGCACTTGGCAGGATCGATCTTATACTGCAACAGTGCCTTACAGACGCCTGCAGGGCAACGATGCTCCTGTACGTGGGCAATATACTCGTCACGGAAATTACGGATTGTGGAAAGGACCGGATTCGGTGCGGACTGGCCCAGCGCACACAGGGAATTTGCCTGAATGGTAGCAGCCAGCTTTTCCATGCGGTCTATATCCTCCATGGTACCCTTGCCTTCCGTAATCTTGGTAACGATCTCCAGCAGACGCTTTGTGCCAATCCGGCAGGGCGTACACTTACCACAGGATTCATCGACTGTAAACTCCAGGAAGAATTTTGCAATGTCTACCATACAGTTGTCTTCATCCATAACGATCATACCGCCTGAGCCCATCATTGCACCAATAGATTTCAGACTGTCATAGTCGATGGGAATATCGAGGTATTTTGCGGGGATACAGGCACCGGAGGGGCCACCTGTCTGAACTGCCTTGAACTTTTTGCCGTTCGGTACACCGCCACCAATATCATAGATGATCGTGCGAAGAGGTGTGCCCATAGGAATTTCCACCAGACCGGTATTCACGATCTTTCCGCCCAGTGCAAAGACCTTTGTGCCGCCATTGTTGGGACTGCCCATAGAGGCAAATGCTTCTGCACCGTTGTTGATGATCCACGTAATATTTGCATAAGTCTCAACATTGTTCAGCAGGGTCGGCTTGCCAAACAGGCCCTTAACTGCCGGGAACGGCGGACGGGGCCGAGGTTCGCCACGCTTGCCTTCGATGGATACCAGCAGTGCAGTTTCCTCGCCGCAGACGAAGGCACCGGAGCCCAGTCTGGTTTCCAGCCGGAAGCTGAAGCCGGTTTCAAAGATGTTATCGCCCAGCAGGCCGTATTCTTCTGCCTGCTTGATCGCGATATTCAGACGTTCAACAGCAATCGGATACTCTGCACGGACATAGATATAGCCCTGGCAGCCGCCCACTGCATATGCTGCGATCGTCATAGCCTCGATCACGCTGAAGGGATCACCCTCCAGAACAGAGCGGTCCATAAACGCACCGGGGTCGCCCTCATCGGCGTTGCAGCACACATATTTGATTCCGGATTCGTCGCCGGCTGCATTGGCAGTAAACTGCCACTTCTGGCCAGTGGAGAAGCCTGCGCCGCCACGGCCACGGAGGCCGGAGGCCTTGACTGTATCAATAACCTGCTGCGGGGTCATTTCAAAGAGCACCTTTTCCAGTGCCATATAACCGCCGCTGCCGATATACTCGTCAATGCTCTCGGGATTAATTACGCCACAGTTCCGCAGCGCAACGCGCTTCTGGTGCTTGTAAAATTCAGTTTCAGTCAGCGATGATGCAACCTTTGAGGTCGCTTCATCCTTATTCATCAGGCGCTGTACCGGACGGCCCTTATAGAGGTGCTCCTCCACAATCTCGGCAACATCCTCAACGCCCACGTGGGTATAATAGGTTCCCTCAGGATAGATTACAACATTTGGGCCCTTTGCACACAGGCCAAGGCAGCCGGTCTTAATAACGTTGATCTCTTCGCTGAGGCCCTTATCTTCCAGCCTGGCCTCAAATTCGGCGATCAGCCCTTCAGCATTCGAGGCGGTACAGCCGGTGCCAGTACATACCATGACACTGGAACGATAGTTTGCCATTGTACTTCCTCCTTATTCTGCAGCGCCGATGGTATACTCTGTGACCACCTGCTTGTTTACAATATGCTGAGACACAATTGTAGGAACCTTGTCAGCACTCATCTTTACATAGGTAACCTTTTCCTGACCAGGGACAAAAATCTCAACAATGGGCTCGAGACGGCAGACACCAATGCAGCCGGTCTGTGTTACCTGCACGTTCCCCAGTCCGCGCTTATTGATCTCATCAATAAAGGCATTCAGGACAGGACGGGCACCCGCTGCAATACCGCAGGTTGCCATACCAACTACGACTCTGATCGCATCGGCATCGTCCTTACGGAGGTTCATTTTACTCTGCATCTGCTCGCGCAGCGCCTTCAGTTCTTCAAGGGATTTCATATTGCAGTACCTCCTCAGTTATATTTCGCCAGAATTTCCGGAATCTGATCCGGCGTCAGACGCCCGTAAACATCCTCATCAACCGTCATAACGGGTGCAAGACCACATGCACCAATGCAACGGGTTGCATCCACGGAGTACTTTCCGTCAGGTGTAATGGAGCCGGACTTGCAGCCCACAAGCTCCTCGACCTTATCAAGCACTGCCTGCGAATTTTTGACATAGCAGGCTGTACCAAGACATACGCTGATCTTATGCTGACCCTTGGGATTAAGGGTATACAGCGAATAGAAGGTTGAAATACCAAAAACCTCTGACAGCGGGACATTCAGTCCGTCAGCGATCATGGTCTGCACCTCGATGGGCAGGTAGCCATAGATGTTCTGCGCTGCCTGCATAACAGGCATGGTACCACCGGGAACAGTCTTATATTCTTCAATTACCGCTTTGAGCTTAGCCTCCTGCTCCGGAGTGCCGTTAAACTCAACAAGGGTATACTTGTTCGTTGCCATTTGCTTAAAAGCTCCTTTCGGAGGTCATCGGGGAGCCGGTTGAATCCGCCGGCTCCCCGGACCCTGTTAGACTGCGTATTTTGACGCAAGTGCCTTCTCGTAAGAGCAGCACTCACATTCATAATCTGCCGCTTCTACGCGGACAGCCGTCACCTTATACTCAGGTGTTCTGGAGAAATCATCCAGATGACTGCCAACCAGCCAGTTGGAGTTACCATCCAGGAAGTGGAAAGGCATCCAGACCTGACCGGTTTTACACTTATCCGAAACATCTGCCCAGGAAGCGATTCTGCCCTTGGGAGAGGTAACATAAACACGATCTCCATCCTGGATACCAAGTTTTGTGGCATCCTCGGTATTGATCTCTATGAAAGAACGGCCGGCGATTTCATTGATTTCTTTCTGCTTTCCGGTCATAGCGCATGCATTGTAATGATACAGGATACGGCCTGTCATCATGATCATCGGGTATTCTTCGCTGACCTGCTGCGTGGAGGGCTGATATTCCGCAGGCCAGAAGTAGCCAAGGCCTCTCGAGAATTTACCCACATGCATGATTGGAGTACCAGGATGCTCCGCATTCAGGCAGGGCCACTGCAGACCACGCCCGGCAACCTCCGGACTGTCAAGACGTTCATGGGTAATGCCGCCGAAGGACGGTGTGACAGAAGCGATTTCCTGCTGAATCTGCGCAGGAGTCAACATGGGCTGATCATAGCCCATACGCTGCATGATCAGGGTAAAGATATCCGTGTCAGCCTTAGTTCCGGGAATTTCGATTGCTTTACGAACACGCTGTACACGACGCTCTGTATTCGAGAAGGTACCTTCTTTTTCAAGATAGGAACGTCCCGGAAGAACTACATCCGCATACTTCGCGGTTTCAGTCATGAACAGCTCGTCAACCACCAGAAAGTCAACTGTGCTGAGTGCCTTGACTACATGATTCGTGTCAGGATCGGTGACAACGGGGTCCTCGCCGAAAATAAAGAGGCCCTTTACCTTGCCGTCAATCATGTCATGGAAGACATCTGTAGCCTTGTGGCCGGGCACAGGATTCAGCTTTGTACCCCACGCCTTTTCAAATTTCGCAACCACATCAGGGTTCGCAACCTTCTGATAGCCTGTGAAATCATCGGGGCTGGCGCCCATATCACAGGCACCCTGTACATTATTCTGGCCACGGATCGGGTTTACGCCGCAACCCGGCTTGCCGATCTTGCCAACCATCATAGCCATGTTGGACATGGACATAACGCCCTCTGTACCGGTATGATGCTCGGTAACACCGAGGCAGTACATAATCGGCGCAGCATTGGCCTCCGCATAGATATGCGCAGCCTTCACAAGATCTTCGGGATCGATCTCGCAGATTTCCGCAACCTTTTCAGGGGTATACTTTTCAACGATCGCAGCGAGAGTTTCAAAGCCCTCGGTGCGAGTCTTTACATACTCCTCATCCACAAGGCCGTCACGAATAAATATGTGCATCATGCCGTTTGCAAATGCTACATTCGTACCGGGCTTTACTCTGAGGTGTACATCAGCCTTCTTTGCCAGATCCGTAATTCTGGGATCGACAACTATCAGCTTTGCTCCGCGGGCGACAGCCTGCCGCACCTGCATACCCAGAACCGGATGAGCCTCTTCAGGGTTGGAGCCAACAATCATAATCGCATCAGACTGATGGGTTATGTCATAAATGGTGTTTGTCATTGCACCAGAACCAAGCGTCTTCGCCAGACCGGCGACAGTGGGTGCATGTCAAACGCGGGCACAGTTATCCGTGTTATTAGAGTGGAATGCTGTGCGGACCATTTTCTGAAGCATGTAAATGTCTTCATTTGTGGACCTGGAGCAGGCGAAGCCGGCCAGGGCTTCTCCACCGAAGGTATCACGGATTTCTGTGAATTTAGAAGCGACGAGGTCAAGCGCCTCATCCCAGGAAGCAGGCTCAAATTCGCCTGTTGTTTTATTTTTGATCAGTGGTGTGGTCAGACGTTCACTGCTCTGTGCAAACTCGTAGGAAGCAGAACGCCCCTTTACGCAAAGCAGTCCACGGTTGGACGGGCCATCCGCGCCCTGCATATCCACAACACGGTTATCCTTCACGAATACATCGAGCTGACAGCCGACTGCACAGTGGGGGCAGGTAGTGCGGACCTTTTTCACGTCCCAGATTCGATAATTTTTCTGCTTTTTCATGGTAAGCGCGCCCGTCGGACATGCCTGAACACAGTTGCCACAGGACTCACAGTTCGTGTCGGCCCAATCAAGGCCGAACGCAGGACTCACCACAGAATTGAAGCCACGGTGAATCACCGAGATTGCACCACGTCCGGCACGTTCATTACAGGTGTTCACACACCGCCGGCACAGGATACAGAGATTGGGGTTGTAGGTAAAGAATTTGTTGGAATCATCAATGGGAAGCTCTTCTTTTTCAAAGGGGATCCCGCTGACACCATAGTCGAAGCACAGGTCCTGAAATTCGCACATTCCGTTCTGAGGACATGCAAAGCAGTCGGTCTTATGTGCCGACATAAGCAGTTCAAGGATCGACTTTCTGGCGTCCGCAATCCGGTCATTCATTGTATGAATGACGTAGCCTTCCGCTACAGGATAGGAACACGCCGTTACCAGCTTCGGCATGCCTTCAATTTCAACCTGGCACATACGGCAGGACGCACCCGGTGTGACATCCTTCAGATAACACAGGGTCGGGATCTTTACACCGGCCTTTTCAGCCGCCTGGAGTATGGTCGTACCGGCTTCAACCTGTACACGGATTCCATCAATTGTAACTGTTACCACATTTTCATCTCCTTTTCTTTCAGATTTGAGCAGCCATTTATGGCATACTACGACAATTTGAATATACCATAGTGAAAATCGAAAATCCAGTATTGATATTTAATTCACACATTTCCCTGAAATTGTTTCACAAGAGACATTCCCAGGCTGCATTTTTCTGCCGGATTTGACAATATTCCTTCCTGCATATATAATTCAGACATAGTTTATTCTATATGGGAGCAGTTGGGCGTCTGGTGTGTCCTCCGGTCTTCAAAACCGTGATGAGCCTCAAAAGCTCAGGTGGGTTCGATTCCCACCTGCTTCCGCCACTGTCCCGCTCAGACCTTACGGCCGGAGCGGATTTTTTTCCGGAGGTGCAAACCTTGAAACATCTGATCATTGGTACTGCAGGACATATCGATCATGGTAAGACCGCGCTTACAAAGGCCTTAACCGGTACTGACACCGACCGTCTGGCCGAAGAAAAGGAACGTGGCATTACGATCGTTCTGGGCTTTGCCCGGATGGAGCTGCCCGGAGGCATCACTGCCTCTATTGTGGACGTCCCCGGACATGAACGTTTTGTCAGAAACATGCTTTCGGGCGCTACCGGCATGGATATTGTCCTGCTGACAGTCGCTGCCGATGAAGGCTTCATGCCCCAGACCTGGGAGCACCTGGACATTCTTCAGCTGCTGGGGATCCGGAAGGGCATTGTAGTGTTGACTAAATGCGATCTGGTAAACGATGACAGACTTGCCGAGGTTACCAATGCCTGCCGAAAAAATGTACAGGGTACATTTCTGGAAGATGCACCTATCCTTCCCGTTTCCTCCCGTACCGGTGCCGGCATCACTGCGTTGCGGGAAGCCATTGCAGCTTCCGCTGCTGAATCTGCATCGCGCCATGTAGATCGTGCTTTCCGACTGCCCGTGGACCGTCTCTTTCCCGTCAGTGGTTTTGGCAACGTCGTCACCGGTACCCTTGCCGAGGGGAGCGTAAAGATTGGCGATGAGGTCATGATCTATCCCGGCGGGGGCCGGGCAAAGGTTCGCGAGCTTCAGAACCATGATACACATGTAGGCCGTGCGGTTGCCGGTATGCGAACCGCTGTCAGTCTGACCGGCGAGGACCGCGACACGCTTTCAAGTGGGTGCATTCTCGCAAAGCCCGGCTCTATGCAGCTCTCAAAACAGGTTGACGCCTATCTGACCATGGCTGCAGACGCCTCTCATGAGCTTCGCAATAATGCGCCAATGCACTTTTTCAGTGGGACCAATGAACTGACCTGTAAGGTAAAGCTTCTGGACACCGATGTACTAACTGCCGGCAGCAGCGGCTATGCCCAGTTAAAATTCGACCAGCCAATTGCCGCAAGGAATTATGACCGTTTTATCCTCCGGTTCTTTTCTCCGGTCATCACGATCGGCGGCGGTATGATCCTGGATCTTGAGGCCTCCCGTCACAGACGCAATGACCCTGCCGTACTTTCACGCCTTGCAGAACTGGCCTCTGACGATCCTGTCGACCGCATCCGTCAGCGCCTCAGAGACACCAGTATCAATGCGCTGAACGTAAAGGAGATTGCTTTACTTGAAAACCTCGGTGGGGATGAAGCCTATCAGATTTTACACCGTCTTGAGCAGGATGGTACCGCAGTACTGCTCCAGCAGGGGTATCTGCTGCGCAATAGCTTGGATATACTCTGGCAGGAGATTTACCAGCAGTTACAGACCTATCATGCAGAGAACCCGCTGGAGCCCGGTATGCGCCTTGCGCAGCTCCGTGAACGCTGTTTTCCCGAGCATTGCCGTTTTACAGGCGCAATTCTCTCCTGGTTTTCCGGACAGAAGCTGCTCCGTATGGAGGACGGGTATGCCGCGCTCAGTGATTTCCGTCCGGTCTACGATCCCCGGCGCGCAGCCTTACGTTCCCGGGTTCTGGCCTTTTACGCAAAGGCAGGCTTCACACCACCGGATAATAAAACCGCAGCCGCAGCTTTTCACGAGGACCGCAGGATCTATGAGCAGGTTACTGCAGATATGCGCCGTGACGGGCTGCTACTGGTTCTCTCTCCCACCTGCTGCATCCATCACAGCGCCTGCGAGATGGCCCTGGATATTTTCCGCAGCCTGTTTGCAGAAAAGGAAGAGGTTACGCTTGCGGATTTCCGCACTGCAGCCGAAATCTCCAGAAAATACGCGCAGCTGCTTCTGGAATACTGGGACAGTCAGGGAGTTTGCCGGCGCGTTGGTGATGGTCGGGTGCTCTGTGGTGACCCGGTATCCATCCATACCTTGCCTGCTTCTGCGCATAGCACTTGATTCGGAGCAGTTCTGTTCAAACCTTCTGCTTTCTTTCCATTACCGAGCCGCTCCCACAGTTTCAGCGGCTCGGTAGCTGTTTTATTTATCGGCTCCGGCATGTATCACCCCGACGGGCTTTATTGCTCTGTTCCGTCCTCCTGTGACATTTTTCCCCCGGCGCTGTCTGATTCTTCCGTATTCGTCTGTGTTTCCGTATGCTCGGGAGCATGCGCTGCTCCCTCCCGATTCTGCTGGGCCGCACGCCGCCGCTCCTCCGCAGCCCTCGCCGCAGCCTGCGCTGCTGCAGCTGCCGTGTTGCCGCTGACAGGTCTTCTGGCGATCGTAATATCCATAAAGTGCTGGGTCAGAATCAAGGCAACATCCCGTGGGACCTGTTTGATGATCGTATTATAAAAAATAGATGTGGTCTCGGCGATCGCACCGATGTTCTGTACAATATGTTCGGCCTTTTTTTCCATAACGATTCCTCCTTCTTTTGCATCTGTTACAACCAGTATACCCAAATTCCACAGTATCCGCAAGCTGATATCACCTTCCCCGTACGTTCTCCCTGCCAAAATACTGCTTGCAAAATGCAAAATTGTGTATATAATGAGCGGCAGAGGATGTAACTGGAGGATTTCAAATGGATACCGAGCTTTCACAGATTGAGCGGGCAATCACCTTTGCCGTCCATGCCCACGCAGGTTCTTTTCGCCGTGACGGTCACACACCATACATTCTGCACTGCACGGAGACTGCCGATATCACCGCTAATATGACAGATGATCCGGATGTCATAACTGCTGCCGTTTTGCACGATATTCTGGAAGATACCGACACCCCTGAGGCTACACTGACCGATGCCTTTGGTGCCCGTGTTGCCGGACTTGTGAAGGCTATGAGTGAAAACAAGCGTTCCCCGCTCCCGCCTGAAAGTACATGGCTCATTCGCAAGGAAGAAACCATCACAGCGATCGAGCAGAGTCATGATGATGATTTCCGCCGCATCTGCCTGGCCGACAAGCTTTCTAACCTTCGTGGGATCAGCCGTGATTACAGGAAATACGGGGACGATATCTGGGACAATTTCCATCAGAAGAGCAGGAAGAAGCAGGGCTGGTACTATTTCCGTCTGGAATCCGCGCTTTCCTCTCTTTCTGATACAGAAGCCTGGAAGGAATTCCATCAGCTCCGAATTTTTGTATTTGGCCAATAATATTTCAGCGGTATCGGAAAATCCGATACCGCCGTATTTATCTTGCGAGTGCTTCCCGCCGCCGTTCCATGGCAAGTTTCAGGCCCTTGCGGGCATATTTTTCACCGTAGCGTACGCGAATCTGATAGGCATACGATGTCTCTGGGTGGGTAAACTTTCTCTTTTCAAACTTCAGTACCTCACGCACATTCTCGGGTGCGTCACTGTAGAACGCTTCCATATCCGTCAGCATATTGATCGCAGCCTGATCAGCAGGCAGGGACAGGCCGTCTGGCCGCACAATCCGCACTGTGCTAAGGTCATAATGCGCTGCGCTTTTGAAATTCTGCACGCACTGTATCTGATCCTTATCCGTAAAGGCCGAAGAATCCATTGCGGCCAGCCAGGCCAGCAGCAACTGCGCAAATTCCACATCCCGGACATCTATACCACCATACACCAGTGGGTTCAGGTCAACCATTCGCAGCTCAATATGATTGATTCCCTTTTCACGCAGCCCCTCCAGACTGTAGCTGCCTCTGGGCTTCAGCCGCACGGGATAATAGAGCTCCGAAAACTGCCGCAGCATGCCATTATCTACATAAGCCTTCATGCTGTCGGTATAGGCCTTGATATCGTCATAGCACAGAAGCGGCGTAAAGAAATTCCAGTACCCAAGCTCTCCACAGCGTACCGAGGCCATGCCGCTGAAGTCGTCACCTCCGCACACATTGCGGCGGTAATAAGAGGTATCCAGCACCGGACTGGCCGCTGTCACCGCAGTCATAATCCAGCCAAATTCCACAGCCCTCTGTCCAAGATTCAGATACAGCCGGTCCTTCGTTTCACGGACTGATTCCCCCCGAAGCGCCGCCTCGGTCCTGACCAGTTCGTCAGAAAAGGAATAATTCACATGAATGCCGGAAAGTGACATTTTATAACGGCCATACCGGCCTGACAGATATTCACGATACTCTGTCTTCTGTGCTTTTTCCCCGTAATACCGTGCAACAGGCACATCCTCTTCTCCCCGAAGTACAGGTGGGTTGGAAAATGGCCAGAAGCACTCCGGCCGCGGAAGGGAAGCAAGTACCTTCTGGGCTTCAGTGTACAGGGAATTGAGCCCGGCAACCGCCGAAGCAGCATCCGGATACACAGGTGTATTAAACTCCGTCTGTGCTTCGCTGAAATCCCGGTCAATATTTTCATTTCCCGGGAACGGATGTTCTGCCTGTGAAATAAGGCCATCCTCGGTAATACGCAGGCTTTCAAGTTCAAGGCCGAAGCTGCCCTTCAGAAGCTGCGATCTGATTCTGGGATCTTCCATGTGGAGCATAGTATTTCCCCCATTTCCTTACATGGGATTATGCTAGCCCAGATTGCCTACTTTGTCAATAGGAATTCTGGGATTTTTATGTTTACTTTTTTTATTTCTATGATATAATACCATCAATAGAAATACAGTAGCAGACTCCCTGCTGCCCGCTACTAATGGAGGTTTATTTATGCTGACAGGAAAAAATATTGTTATGGGCGTCACCGGCGGCATTGCTGCCTGGAAGGCCTGTCTGATCCTCAACAAGCTGGTGATCGACCTGCACGCAAATGTCGATGTTATCATGACAAAGAACGCTGAAACTTTTATCACTGAGCAGACGATCCGTACGCTTTCCAGGAACCTGGTCACCCGCGATATGTTCAAGGAGCCCGCTGTCTGGAGTGTTGAGCATATTTCCCTGGCAAGAAAGGCAGATGCCTTCCTGATCGCCCCCTGTACTGCCAACGTCATCGGAAAAATTGCAAACGGTATCTGCGATGACATGCTGACCACCACAGTGATGGCCACCCGTGCACCTGTGGTCTTTGCCCCGGCAATGAACGATGCCATGTACACTAACCCCATCATGCAGGGGAACATGCAGAAGCTGAAGGACCTGGGCCAGTACAAATTCATCGAGCCCCACGAAGGCGTACTTGCCTATGGCGGCAAGGGCACCGGTGAACTTGCCAGCGCTGATGAGATTGGCGACTATCTGGTAAAGCTGCTCTGCCAGCAGTGATCCTGTTGTATGTCCGCGGCCCTGTTTTGGGCCGCGGTTTTTACTTTTACCCGACTGTTCACACTGCACAAGCAGCCCTGCCGCTTCCGGCATAATCCTGTCTGAACCTCCTATTGACTTTAGTTCGATAAATTGGTAATATATTAGCGAACTCAATTATCATTTACAGGCTTCGGCCGTAATTCCCTTTCTACCTCCAGGAGGAATTATTATGAATTTCAGTCCTGATGTACTGGACATTACCGAAAAAACCTTTCTCTCTCTTCGAACTCTTTACAATCAGTATGGCTATCGCCAATATAAAATGAGCAAGTTTGAAGAATATGATCTGTATAGCCGGAACAAGGATTTTCTTGTTTCTGACGCTGTGATCACCTTTACAGATACCAACGGAAAGCTGATGGCGCTGAAGCCTGATGTTACGCTTTCCATCGTAAAAAATGTGCAGGATCTGCCTGGCTCCGTTCAAAAGCTTTGTTATAATGAGAGTGTCTACCGTGTGGCACGGAACAGCAGCAGCTTCCGTGAGATCATGCAGACCGGTCTGGAATGTATCGGTGCTGTGGATCCCTGCTGTGTCGGAGAGGTAATCTGGCTGGCAGCCAATTCCCTCGCTGTCATTTCACGGGATTTTATGCTGGATATCTCACATCTGGATATTCTCACAGCTCTGGTCCGCAGGATTTCCCCGTTCTCAGAGGTTCAGCAATCTATTTTGAAATGCGTCAGCGAAAAAAACATCCATGGGATTGACGCAATCTGCCGCAGCTTGAATATTTCCCTCGATCTTGCCGCTCCACTCCGCAAGTTGTTGGCACTGTATGGTACGCCCTCTGATGTTCTTCCGCAGATCCGCGCTCTGCTCGTACCTCTGGGGCTTACCTGTGAGGTTGAAGCGCTCGAGCAGGCAGTCAGCACCTTCTCCGGCTCCGGGCTGGCAGGCAAAATTCAAATTGATTTTTCTGTTGTCAGTGATCCCGGATACTATAACGGCATTGTATTTAAGGGCTTCGTCAACGGTGTGCCGGAAAGCGTTCTTTCCGGTGGTCAATATGACCGCCTGATGGAAAAAATGAACCGAAGCGCACGGGCGATCGGTTTCGCAGTCTACCTGGACACCCTGGAATACACAGAAGCCCTGGCAGATGACTACGATGTCGACCTGCTCCTGATATATGCTTCCGATACGGCTCCCAGCGCCCTGCGCAGCGCTGTGACCACTTTGATTGCTGAGGGCCACAATGTCTGTGCTGTAGCAGAAATGAACAGCAGGCTTCGATATCGAAAGCTTGCGGAATTCCGAAACGGAGAGGTGATCATCCTTGAAAACAATGCTTAATGTCGCTCTGCCAAAGGGCCGACTTGGTGAAAAGGTTTACGACATGTTTGAAAAGGCAGGCTTCGCCTGCCCCTCAATCCGTGAAAGCAACCGTAAACTGATCTTCGAAAACGAAGAGACTGGCATCCGGTATTTCTGGGCAAAGCCCTCTGATGTTGCGATTTATGTGGAACGCGGCGCAGCTGACATCGGTGTTGCCGGCAAGGATATTCTGGAGGAATATACGCCTGACCTATATGAATTACTGGACCTCAATATGGGTAAATGTCGGATGTGTGTTGCAGGTCCCAAGGGCTTTCGGGACGATAACCGCCGCACCCTTCGGGTTGCTACAAAATTCTCAAATATCGCGCAAAGCTTCTACACCTCCCGTGGCCGGGATATCGACATTATCCATTTGAACGGTTCTATTGAGATCGCGCCAATTCTGGGGCTGTCAGATGTAATTGTTGATATCGTTGAAACCGGTACCACACTGAAGGAAAATAATCTTGAGATTGTGGAAGCCTTTATGCCCATCAGCGCCAGACTCATCGCCAACAAGGCAAGCTTTAAATTCAAAACCGAAGCGATCGAGACGATCGTACGGGAGCTCTCTCAGCAAGTGGAGGCAGGAAAATAATGATCAGAATCATGAAATACGGTGAGGTTCCAAACAGTGAGATTTTCGCAAGGACCGAGCCCTTTGTAGATGTTGAAGCAATCGTCACGGACGTCATTTCCAACGTCCGTGCCCGTGGTGATGCCGCCCTACGGGAATATACACAGAAGTTTGATGGTGTCACGCTGGACAGTCTGCAGGTAACTCAGGCGGAAATCGACGAGGCTCTTACCTCTGTCTCCCCTGAATTTCTTGCGATCATGGAGAGAGCAGCCGCAAATATCCGCAAATTTCACCAGCGTCAGGTCCGAAACAGCTTTATCATCAATGACGAGTCCGGAATTGTCATCGGGCAGAAGATCATCCCCGTAGACCGTGCTGGCCTGTACGTACCCGGCGGTACAGCGGCTTACCCATCTACCGTGCTGATGGATGCCACCCCTGCAAAGATTGCGGGCTGCCGTGAGGTAATCATCACCACGCCTCCCGGAAAGAACGGTAAGGTCAATCCTGCGATCCTTGCCGCTGCCCATGTGGCCGGCGTTGACCGGATCTTCAAGGTTGGCGGTTCACAGGCCATTGCAGCCCTTGCCTATGGCACCGAAAGCATTCCGAAGGTAGATAAGATTGTCGGCCCCGGCAATGCCTTTGTCGCTGAAGCAAAGAAGCAGGTTTACGGCCAGGTTTCTATCGATATGATTGCAGGCCCCAGTGAAATTCTTGTTGTTGCTGATGGCACTTCAAATGCAAGTCACATCGCTGCAGATCTCCTTTCCCAGGCAGAGCATGATAAGCTTGCCTCTGCCGTTCTGGTCACCGATTCCTATGAATTTGCCGTTTCTGTCCAGGCCGAGATTGAACGTCAGCTGAAGCTTCTGGAACGTGAAGAAATTGCCCGGACCTCTATCGACCGCAACGGCAAGATCATCGTAGCCGATTCTCTGATGGCCGCCATTGAAATTGCCAACGAGATTGCACCTGAACACCTTGAGCTCTGCGTAGACAATCCCTTTGACTATCTCGACAGCATCCGCCATGCCGGCTCCATCTTCCTGGGCCGTAATTGCCCGGAAGCACTCGGTGATTATTTTGCCGGTCCGAACCATACCCTGCCGACCAGTGGTACTGCACGTTTCTCCAGCCCGCTCAGCGTGGATGACTTTATCAAAAAATCGCAGTATACCTACTATACAAAGGATGCGCTCGGCCGCGTTGCAAAGGACATCGCCGCGTTTGCACGTATGGAAGGCCTTACCGGCCATGCCAGAAGCGCTCTGATCAGAACGGAGGAGATTGAATGAGTCGTTTTTTCAGCTCGAGATTTTCTACCCTCACTCCATATGTTCCAGGTGAGCAGCCAAAGGATCAGCAGTACATCAAGCTCAACACCAACGAGTCCCCATTCCCCCCTGCCCCAAAAGCGGTGGAAATGGCAGCGGAGGCTGCCCGGCAGCTGCAGCTCTATCCGGACCCGGAATGCTCAGTGCTGGTACAAAAGCTTGCAAAGCTCTGTGGCGTTTCTCTGGAGCAGGTCATTCTGGGCAACGGCTCAGACGAGCTTCTGAACTTCGCCTTTATGGCCTTTGGCGATGACGCACACCCCTTCCTGTTTCCGAGCATCTCCTATGGCTTCTACCCGGTATACGCAGAGATCAACCACCTGCCCTACACAGAGGTCCCTCTTCGTGATGATTTTACCGTCGATCTTGCGGATTATAAAGGGAAAAACAGCACCGTGATCCTTGCAAATCCCAATGCCCCAACCGGCATTGCTCTGAACCGTAGTGAGATTGAGACACTGCTGCAGGCTAATCCGAACAATGTGGTAATCATTGATGAGGCCTATGTGGATTTCGGCGGCGAGAGCTGCATTCCTCTGGTAAATCAATATGAGAACCTGCTGGTCATTCAGACCTTCTCCAAATCCCGTTCCATGGCTGGCGCCCGTCTCGGCTTTGCCGTGGGTAGCCCGGCGCTCATCCGTGATCTGAACACCATCAAATATTCCAACAACCCCTATAACATCAACCGCATGACCATGGCCGCCGGCATCGGCGTCCTCGAAAGCGAGGACTATACGCAGGCAAACTGCCGCACCATCATGGATAACCGTACCTGGACCACCAATGCCCTGCAGGCACTCGGCTTTACCGTCCTGGACTCCAAGGCGAACTTTATCTTTGCCCGGCACCCGGACATGGACGGTGAAGCCCTCTACCTGGAGCTCAAGCGCCGCGGGATCCTGATCCGCCATTTCACAAAGCCGGAGATCTGCCAGTGGAACCGCATCACCATCGGTACGCTGGAGCAGATGCAGGCGCTGGTCAACACCATCCGCAGTATTCAGGAGGAAGCCCTATGAGCAGAACCGCTGAGATCACCCGCAAAACCGCAGAGACCGACATCACACTGTCCCTGAATCTGGACGGCACCGGCAGCGGCACCATCGCCACCGGCATCGGATTTCTGGATCACATGCTGACTCTGTTCAAAAAGCATGGGCGCTTTGACCTGTCCGTCACCTGTAACGGCGACACCTGGGTAGATGACCATCACAGCACCGAGGATATCGGCATTGTACTTGGTCAGGCCTTTTCGCAGGCGCTTGGTGATAAGCGTGGCATCCGCCGTTATGGCAGTACGATCCTGCCCATGGATGAAGCGCTGATCCTCTCCGCCGTGGATTTCTCCGGCCGCGACTTTCTGGCCTATGGCCTTGAGATTCCCACAGAGAAAGTGGGTACCTTTGACACCGAGCTGGTTCAGGAATTCTGGCTGGCCTTTGTCCGAAACTGCCCCTGCAATCTGCACATCCGCCAGCTTGCGGGCACCAACTCCCACCACATCATCGAGGGCACCTTCAAGTCGGTTGCCCGTAGCTTCCGCACCGCGGTCTCCATGGACCCGGATGCGGCAGATGAAATCCCCTCTACGAAGGGAGTGCTGTAATATGGTCGCTATCATCGATTACGGCGTGGGCAATCTGTTCTCGCTGCGCAGCTCCTTTGCTGCCATTGGCGAGGCTGCCGTTGTCACCTCGGACCCTGCCGTCATCCACAGTGCGGACCGGCTGATCCTGCCGGGCGTGGGCGCCTTTGCGGACGCCGCGGCCAAGCTGCGGAATTCCGGCATGGCAGATGTGGTCCGGGCTGAGGCCGCTGCCGGCAAGCCGCTGCTGGGGATCTGTCTCGGTATGCAGCTGCTGTTTGAAAAAAGCTATGAATACGGCGAGCATGAGGGCCTTGGCCTGCTGAAGGGCGCGGTCCGTCCCATCGCCGATGTCATTCCCGCAGGGCTGAAGATCCCCCACATCGGCTGGAATGCCCTGATCTTTAAAAAATCTACTCCGCTCTTCCGCTATCTCAGCGAGGGGGATCACGTCTATTTTGTGCACTCCTACTATGCTGCGGACTGTGCGGATTCGCTGCTTGCCACCGCGGAATACGGTGCGGAGCTGACTGCCGCTGTGGGCAGCGGCAATGTATACGGCACCCAGTTCCACCCGGAGAAGAGTGGAAACGTGGGGCTGAAAATCCTCAAAGCATTCTGTGAACTGGAGGGCTGAGTATGCTTCTGTTCCCTGCCATAGATCTTTATGACGGTAAGGCCGTGCGACTCTACAAGGGCGATTACGCACAGATGACCGTCTACAGTGAAAATCCACCTGAGATTGGGCTGGATTTCAAAGCCTGCGGCGCAACACATATCCACATTGTGGATCTTGAGGGCGCCAAAAACGGCGAGACTCCGAATTTTGAGACCGTCTGCCGGATCAAGGAGGCCTCCGGGCTTTTCTGCGAGATTGGCGGCGGCATCCGCACCATGGAGGTGGTGGACCGCTATCTCACTGCCGGCATTGACCGCGTGATCCTGGGCACTGCCGCTGTGGAAAACGAAACCTTTCTGAAGAAGGCTGTCGAAAAATACGGTGAACGGATCGCCGTCGGCGTGGACATCAAGGACGGCTATGTCGCGGTGAAGGGCTGGCTTGAAAAGTCTCAGCTGCCTGCCATGGAGTTCTGTGAGAAGCTGCAGAAACTGGGCGTCAGCACCATCATCTGCACAGACATCTCTAAGGATGGCGCCATGCAGGGTACGAACCGTGCACTCTATCAGGCCATGGCACAGCGCTTTACGCTGAACATCACGGCCTCCGGCGGCGTCTCCACCATGGAAGACCTTGCCGCACTGAAGGCCATGGGGCTCTATGGTGCCATCATTGGCAAGGCCTATTACATCGGTGCCATCGATCTCAGAAAGGCGGTTGCGGAATTCCAATGATCACAAAACGAATCATCCCCTGTCTGGATGTAAAAGACGGCAGAGTTGTCAAGGGTGTGAACTTTGCCGGGCTGGGCGACGTCGCCTCCCCGGTGGAGCTTGCGAAGTACTATTCCGAAAACGGCGCAGACGAGCTGGTCTTCTATGATATCACCGCCTCTGCTGAGGGACGCAGCCTGTTTACAGACATTCTGTGTCAGACCGCGCAGCAGGTCTTCATTCCACTGACCGTAGGTGGTGGAATCAATACTGTTGCAGATTTTGACCGTGTGCTGAAATGCGGTGCGGATAAGGTCAGCGTTAACTCCGGTGCCATCCGGAACCCCGCGCTGGTGGGGCAGGCAGCGAAGCTCTATGGTGACCAGTGCGTGGTCCTCTCTGTGGATATCAAGCGCGTGGATGGTGTATTCCGGGTCTTTGCCCGGGGTGGCCGCGACAACACCGGCATGGAAGCTATAGAATGGATCCGTCGCTGCGTCGGTGAGGGTGCCGGTGAGATCGTGGTAAACTCCATTGATACGGACGGTGTAAAGCAGGGCTTTGACCTTCCCATGCTGGAGGCTGTCTGTGATGCAGTCTCGGTCCCAGTCATCGCATCCGGCGGTGCCGGCAGCAAGCAGGATTTTATCACCCTGTTTAAAGCCCTGCCAAAGGTAGATGCAGGTCTTGCCGCCTCTGTCTTCCACTTTGGCGAGATTGCGATTCCGGATTTGAAAAAAGAGATGGCGGCAAACGGCATTCCCGCCCGCCTCTAAGAAAAGGAGCCTCACATGGTAAAGCCTGAAGAACTGAAATTTGATGAAAAGGGCCTGATCCCTGCCATTGTGGTGGATAACTCCACAAAGCAGGTACTGACCCTTGCCTATATGAACCGTGAAAGCCTGAAGATTTCCCTGGAAAAGCAGCTGACCTGTTTCTGGAGCCGTTCCCGTCAGGAGCTATGGCTCAAGGGTGCCACAAGTGGAAACTATCAGCACATCGTCTCCATCACAGCAGACTGTGACCGTGACGCACTGGTCGTTATGGTGGAGCCGGAGGGTCCTGCCTGTCATCTGGGTGGTACCTCCTGCTTTGAGTTCCCGCTGTGGATCCGCGACGCAGCTGTGCTTCACGATCCCGGAGATCAGACATGATCCTCAGCGACCTGCACACCCATACCACCTGGTGTGACGGCAAAAATACCCCCGAGGAGATGGTTCGGGCTGCCATCGCCCTTGGCATGGAAACCCTGGGTTTTTCCGGGCACAGCTATGTTCCCTTTGACGACTGCTGCATGACAACCGAGGGTACACAGCAGTACCGAAGGGAAATTGACCGGCTGAAGCACCAATACAAAGGTCAACTGAAAATTCTCTGTGGTATCGAACAGGATTACTATTCCCCTGCGGCAACTGATGGGTATGACTATATCATCGGCTCAGTCCACTACCTGAAGCTGGATAATCAATACCCCGCAATTGATCTGGACGCGCAGACACTTCGTCAGACTGCCGATCACTTCTTTGGTGGCGATGTCTACGCGCTTGCAGAGTGCTATTATGACACTGTAGGCGATGTTGTAAACCGTACCGGCTGTAATATCGTCGGTCATTTTGATCTGGTGACCAAGTTCAACGAGCGTGACCCCATGTTTGACCTGCAGCATCCCCGCTATCTTGCCGCCTGGAAAGCCGCGCTGGACCGGCTGCTGCAGACCGGCGCCGCCTTTGAGATCAACACCGGTGCCATGTCCCGGGGCTATCGCACCAGTCCCTACCCTGCTATGGATATGATCGACTATATCCGCAGCCACGGCGGCAGACTGCTCCTGTCCAGCGACAGCCACAGCTGCGAAACCCTGCTGTATCATTTTGAGGATTATGCGCAGTTGCTTTAGATTTTCCGGAGATACGCCTGTATCTCCGGCTTCTCTTTCCTTCGTCATTGTGCAGTGGATATCCATGTTTATTCCGGAATATCCATGAATATTCCACAAATTATTGCATAATATCCAGTATAATTGTATATCGGTTGACATATCGTGTATTTTTTCATATAATATTTGCATAAATATTCAGCGTTTCCCGTTCTTAGGGCACGCTTTTCATCGGAGGATATCATCATGCTGGATGAGATTACGAATTTTGAACGCGGCGGTGTGCTGGCGCAGGCACTGCCCTATATCCGCCGTTACTACGGTAAATGTGTTGTCGTCAAATATGGTGGCAACGCCATGGTCAACGAAGAGCTGAAGCAGCAGGTCATGGAGGACATTGTTCTGCTGTCTCTGGTGGGTGTCAAGGTTGTGCTGGTGCATGGCGGCGGCCCGGAGATCAACTCCATGATGGATAAGCTCGGCAAAAAGGCCGAATTTGTAGACGGCCTGCGAGTCACCGATAAGGAAACCGTGGACATTGTACAAATGGTTCTGGCCGGCAAGGTCAACAAAACACTTGTAAACCTTCTGGAGATGAAAGGCGGCAACGCAATTGGTCTCTCCGGTATGGACGCCCGACTTATAGAAGCTGAGCCCAAGGATGCTCGCCTCGGCTATGTTGGTACTGTGACAAACATCAACACCCTGCCCATCACCGATCTGCTTGCCAGCGGCTATATTCCTGTGGTCTCCACTTTGGGCTGTGACCGAGAGGGCAATATCTACAACATCAACGGTGACACCGCCGCTGCCTTTATCGCCGGCGCACTTGGCGCTGAGCGCCTCATTATGATGACAGACATTGCCGGCGTTTTAAGGGATAAGGATGACCCCTCCACACTGATCCCCGAGATCACGCTGGACGAGGCCGCAAAGCTCTATGACGAAGGCGTCATTTCCGGCGGCATGATCCCCAAGGTGGACTGCTGCATCGAGGCCATTCACAGAGGCGTAAAAAATGTGGTAATTATGGACGGCCGCGTCCCGCACTCCATTCTGATGGAGCTGTTCACTGACGAGGGTGCCGGCACATGGATCAGGAGGTAAGTATTATGAGCATTCAGTCTGTTGATAAGCAATATGTTGCCGGCACCTATAACCGGTTCCCGGTGGAGATCATCTCCGGTAAGGGCTCCGTGGTTCTGGATACTTCCGGAAAGGAATACATCGATATGGGCTCCGGCATCGGCGTCACCGCCTTCGGCATTGCAGATGATGCATGGAAAGCCGCCGTCACAGCGCAGCTTGACAAGGTTCAGCACATGTCCAACCTCTACTATACCGAACCCTGTGCCCAGCTTGCACAGCTTCTGTGCGAGAAAACCGGCATGAAGAAGGTATTTTTCGGAAACTCCGGCGCTGAGGCCAACGAATGTGCCATCAAGGTCGCCAGAAAGTACGCTGCTGAGAAAAAGGGCGCCGACTGCTATACCATTGTCACACTGCAGCACAGCTTCCACGGTCGTACTCTGACCACATTGGCCGCTACCGGTCAGGAGCATTACCACGAGCTGTTCCAGCCTCTGACCCCCGGCTTTGCCCACGTGAACGCCGGAGATATCGAGGAGCTGAAGGCCCTTGGGGAGCAGGTAAAGATTGCCGGCATTCTCATTGAATGCATTCAGGGCGAAGGCGGCGTCATTCCCATTGACCCCGACTACATCCGGGCCGTAGACGCCTACGCAAAGGAAAACGATATTGTCATGATGGTGGACGAGGTACAGACCGGCAACGGCCGTACCGGCAAGCTCTACTCCTATATGAACTATGGTATTGAGCCCGATGTGGTCTCCACCGCCAAGGGCATCGGCGGCGGTCTGCCGTTGGGTGCCTGTCTGCTGGGCGAAAAGGTCCAGAATGTTCTGGGCTTCGGCGATCATGGTTCAACCTTTGGTGGTAATCCTATTGCCTGTGCCGGCGGTGTCAGCATTCTGAAGCGCATGGATGACGCCTTCCTAGCAGAGGTCACCGCAAAGGGAGAGTACCTCCGTCAGGCATTTACCGGCGCGCCCGGCGTTGAAGCTGTCACCGGCCTCGGCCTGATGGTGGGCCTGAAAACCACAAAGCCCGCCGGTGAGGTAGTTAATGTCTGCCTTGCAAATGGCGTGCTCTGCCTGACCGCTAAGGACCGTGTCCGGCTGCTCCCTGCCCTGAACATTCCCATGGACGTTCTTGAGAAGGCTGTGGATGTCATCAAGGCTGCCTGTGTCTGAGTAATTCACCGATTAAATAAACCGCTGCGGTTTTCTGCCGCAGCGGTTTCATCGTTATTTAAGAAGTTTATCCATGATGGAGGACAGTTCTTTCAGCTTTTCATCGGCCTGCTGCATGTCACCTGAGGCAACGGCCTCATGGACGCAATGCTCCATATGAGCCTGCAGCACCAGTCGATTGGTTTTCGCCAGTATGGACTGTGTCGCAAGCAGCTGATTGGAGATATCCATACAATAACGGTTCTCCTCCACCATTTTCAGGATCCCGTCCAGCTGGCCACGGGCTGTTTTCAGCAACCGTTCCACCTGGGTTCTGTCCGCCATCATCCCTGAATACCGGTGACCTCATAGCCGGCCTCGGTCACAGCTGCGGTCAGTACAGCATCCTCAACGGGCATATAGAGCTCAACCACCGCAGAATTTGTTTCAAGATCTGCCTTTGCGGAGACTACACCCTCAATAGCGCCGAGTGCCTTTTCCACGTGGGCAACACACATTTTGCACATCATACCATTGATCATCATTGTCTTTGTCATAATTACCTCTCCTTGTTTTTTTTCTTTCATTTCAGCGGACTGCGGCATCGCTGCCGGCTGTTCCGCAGGTTCACAGAGTTCCTCAGTCTGCGCTGAAGTGGGTTCTGCCGTGCTGTCCGGGCAGAGCTTTGGACGGAAGCGGCGCAGTCGCAGGGCATTGGATACCACGCATACGGAGGACAGAGACATTGCCGCGGCGCCGAACCACGGTGTCAGCTGCCAGCCCAGCAGCGGATAGAACACTCCGGCCGCCAGTGGGATGCCGATGCAGTTATAGAAGAAGGCCCAGAACAGATTCTGTCGGACATTGCGAATTGTGGAACGGGAAAGCTCTACAGCTGTCACCGCGTCTGTCAGCTGACTCTTCATCAGGATGATATCTGCTGATTCAATGGCTACATCAGTTCCGGCGCCAATGGCGATTCCCACATCCGCCCTGGCCAGTGCAGGGGCATCATTGATTCCGTCCCCGATCATTGCGACCTTTCGCCCCTGCTTCTGCAGGCCATTAATCTGTGCCGCCTTGTCCTGCGGGAGCACCTCGGCAATGACCTGATCAATACCAAGGGGCGATGCAACTGCATTTGCCGTCCTCTGGTTATCACCGGTGAGCATCACAACCTGCAGGCCAAGCTTATGCAGGCCGTCGATTGCAGCTGCGCTGGTGCTTCTTGCCACATCTGCTACCGCAATGCATCCCAGCAGATTCCCGCCAGCTGCGAAAAACAATGGTGTCTTACCCTGATCAGCCAACCGGTCAGCAAATATCTGTTCAACTTTGATGCCGTTTTCCGCCATCAGCGCACGGTTGCCCGCAAGATATCCGGTGCCGAAGATGGTGCCCGCCACGCCCTTGCCGGGAATGGCATGAAAATCACTGACCGGCTGCAGTGGCAGCTCACGTTCCTGTGCGCAGGAGAGAATGGCATCCGCAAGGGGATGCTCAGAGGGCTTCTCCAGCGAGGCTGCCAGCAGCAGGAGTGTCTTCTCACTGGTATTTCCTGCAGGCAGGATATCTGTCACAACCGGGGTACCACTGGTGATCGTGCCGGTCTTATCAAGCACGATCGTATCAACATACCGGAGCTGCTCCAGCGCTTCCGCATTCTTATACAGGATACCATGCTCGGCACCCTTTCCGGTCCCCACCATAATTGCCACGGGTGTCGCAAGTCCCATGGCACAGGGGCAGGAGATCACCAGTACCGCAACCCCTGCTGTCAGTGCTCTGCCGAGATCCCGGGTCGCCGCCAGCCAGACCAGGAAGGTCACAAGGGCAATGCTCATGACCACTGGCACAAACACACCGGCTACCCGATCTGCAAGCTTGGCAATGGGTGCCTTGGAGCCCGCCGCCTCCTCAACCAGTCGGATCATCTGCGCAAGTGTAGTGTCCTCACCGACGCGTGAAGCTACCATAACAAACGACCCGTTTTTATTTATGGAGGCGGACATGACGCTGTTGCCGGGCTGCTTTTCTACGGGAATGGATTCTCCGGTCAGGGCGGATTCGTCTACTGAGGATGCACCGGATTCCACCACGCCATCCACCGGGATAGACTGCCCCGGACGAACAAGGATCCGATCACCGGCCCGCACCTGTTCCACAGGGATTTCCACTTCCAGCTCTCCCCGCAGCACAGTAGCTGTTTTAGGTGCCAGATCCATCAGTCGTGAGATTGCCTGAGAGGTTTTGCCCCGGGACCGGGTTTCCATATACTTGCCCACTGTCACCAGCGCCAGGATCATACCGGCGGATTCAAAATACAGGCCGTTCATGTGCAGATATTCCGCCCGCTCCAGATTTCCGTGGCCCAGTGCGTAGCCGATGCCAAACAGCACCACAATAGAGTAGATCATAGAGGCTGCTGAGCCCACTGCCACCAGCGAGTCCATATTCGGACTGCGGTTCCACAGGGCCTTAAAGCCATTTTTGTAATATTTATCGTTGATATACAGGATAGCCAGTGCCAGCAGCAGCTGTACGAGCCCATAGGACATGGCATTCTCCGCGCCCTTCAGGAAGGCAGGCAACGGTGCGCCTGCCATGTGCCCCATGCAGATATAGAACAGCGGCACCAGCAAAATGATGGAGGAGATCAGCCGGAACTTCATGTGCTTCAGCTCCGCCACCAGCGGATCCTCCCGGGTTACCGCTGCTCCCTGCTGTTTCCCCATTCCGTCAGCGGGCGCGGCTGTGTACCCACCTGCCGAGACCGCAGCACAGATTTCCGCACTGCTGAGCTTTTCGTCATCATATTCTAGCGTCATAGAGTTTGTCATCAGGCTGACCGTACAGCTTTGAATCCCGTCCAGCTTTTTCACTGCTTTTTCAACATGCGCAACGCAGGCAGCGCAGCTCATGCCTCCAACGTCAAATTTCTGTTTCATTGGCTTCTCTCCTTTTTCTCAGCCTTTACCACCCCCTGGGGGTGGGGTATTTATATTATAATTATACGCATTCCCGGTGTCAAGATAAAAAAGCAGGCACTCCTTATATGAAGTGTCTGCTTTTTTCGTAAATATTCAGCTCCAGGACTGGCCCGGCGCGGTCAACCGTTCTGCCAGGCGAAGGGCACCGATGATCGGCAGGATCAAAGTTCCGCAGCAGAGATTTCCAACGCCGTGAATCGCATCGTAGGGTAGCCCGGCAATGATCCATGCGATCATTCCCTTAAAGCTCAGCCCGAACAGGATTGCCTGTGCGGGAGCATACAGTGTTCCATACAGGAACCCATGCAGCGCACTGACTGCCATATAGATTGGTGCCTGTACCTTTTTGGGCAACTGCTGCACCTTTTTCGGCAGCAGCATCACCGCTCCCCAGAGCACTGCCCAAATATAGAGATAGGGCAGCCACCAGGTGGAAAAGCCATTGAATAATCCCGTCAGAAAGATAAAAGTATAGATGGGAAACAGTGCTTTTTTGCGGTAAACCACCGTGAATGCCACAATGAATGCCCCTAAAAGATGCACATTGGGCAGCACCTCCATAACCACCTTGCTGGCATACATCAGTGCACCAAGCATACCGAAGATTGCGATTTCCCGGATGGTCAGCTTCATTTATTCGACCCGGAAGGAATAGACGGCACCTGCCTCCACATCGGTGGCATCGACGCCGGTAGATGCATACTCATCATTGATATAGAAGGCCCAGTAGGTACCATCCACATCATAATCCGCAGTGATGTCCAGCACAGTCTTGACATACAGGCCGTACTCGCTGTCCTCGCCGGCGATCAGCCCCTCTGCCAGCAGTGCGTCGCCGACAGTTGCCTCGTCCGTGTGGATTTCAAAATCCGTTTCGTTTCCGTCTCCATCGATGACAGTAAAGGTAAAGACCGTAGCGCCCTCGCCCAGGACCGTGACATCAGCCGCTGCGGCATCTTCTGTAGAGGCTTCCTCTGCCGGAGTTTCCTCTTCGGCTGCAGATGCGGCGCTTTCTTCAACGACTGAGACGTTCTCAGTAGAAGCAGCTGCCTCAGATGCTGCGCTGTTTCCACAGCCTGCTGCAAACAGTGCCAGCGCCGCAGCCAGCACGATGCACAGGGTCAGCGACAGCAGTTTTTTCAATGTTTTGTTCTGCATATTGCATTCTCCTATGTAAGTTGTATTTCCCTGGGTTTGCCGGCGCTCGCAGCATCCGTTTACGGTTCAGGGATCTGTCAGCCGGATATTTCGACTTAGCACAACACATCCAGCCTTCTCAGGGCAAACTCCGCCATTCAGCGGAACCCCAATGGCCCGTTTCCGGTTTGCGGCAGCCGGATGAGGATGTATCATTCATGTGCCTTACGGCGGCGGGCCCGTACAGGTTTTGCACCTGTTTCCCCGAACTGACGGAGCCTATTATACTTCTAATATGCCCGGGTTGCAAGTGTCAGCTAGCTCCATACAGATTGGCTAATTGACATGATCTCCGGCATTTTATATAATGTATCAAATGATATCAGCCCGTATAGTGCATTACAGCCCTGTACGGAAATAAGGAGTTTTCTGCCATGAATTTTCTGAAAAAAACCTACTGCAGAACCTTCCAGACCTGCTTCCGTCTTGCACTGCCCCTGCTTCCCTACCGCAAGCCGGAAATTCTGGAGCATCTTCCGGAGCTGCCCGCCGCACTGAAGAGCCGCGGAATTGACCGGGTTCTGCTGGTCACAGATTCCCAGATTCGCGGGGCCGGCCTCACTGCCCGAATGGAGCAGGAGCTGCCTGACGGCGGTGTGGAATGTATCGTCTATGATAAGACCTGCGCCAACCCCACCATTGACAATGTTGAGGAAGCGCTCGCACTCTACCGTGCAAACAACTGTCAGGGGCTCATTGCCTTTGGAGGCGGAAGCTCCATCGACTGTGCGAAGGGCGTTGGCGCACGCATCGCCAACCCGAAAAAAACTCTGAGCCAAATGCGCGGCATCCTGAAGGTGCGCCATAAGCTGCCACTGCTGACAGCCATCCCCACAACTGCGGGTACCGGCAGTGAGGTCACAGTAGCCTGCGTCATCACCGACGCGAAAACGCACTATAAGTACCCCATCAACGACTTCCCCCTGATCCCCCGGCTGGCCGTGCTGGAGCCACACGTCACCTATACATTGCCAAAATCCCTCACCGCCACAACAGGCATGGATGCCCTGACCCACGCGGTGGAGGCCTATATCGGCCGCTCCACTACCAGAGAGACCCGGGCAGATGCTACAAAGGCCGTTCAGCTGATCTTCAGCAACATTGAGACTGCCTATGCCGAGCCCGAAAATCACGACGCCCGTGCCAATATGCTGCAGGCCGCCTTTCTCGCAGGCAACGCCTTCTCCCAGTCCTATGTGGGCTATGTACATGCGGTAGCGCATTCGCTGGGTGGTGCTTACGGAACACCGCACGGCCTTGCCAACACTGTACTGTTGCCCATTGTTCTGGAGGCCTATGGTCCTGCCGCATGGAAAAAGCTGAAGCAGCTGGCTGTCGCTGTCGGCCTTGCACAGGAATCAGATTCCGAGGAGTCCGCTGCAAAGGCCTTCATTGCCGAAATCCGTGCCATGAACGCACGTATGAACGTACCTGAAACACTCAGTGGAATCCGTGAGGAGGATATTCCTGAGCTTGCCCATCGGGCAGACGTAGAGGCAAATCCGCTGTATCCTGTCCCCGTCGAATGGGACGCGAAGGAGCTGCAGTGCTTCTACTACGCTGTTATGGAGAAAGGAGCCAGAACATGACCGCAGATCAGATCCAGTCGATTCTTGAAAAGCAGCGCGCCTATTTTCACACAGGGACCACCCTGCCGGTTGACTTCCGGCTCGACGCGCTGAAAAAGCTGAAGGCCGAGATTCTCCGCCGGGAGGACGCGATCAACGCAGCGATCAAGGCCGACCTTGGAAAGAGCGCTATGGAAAGCTATATGTGTGAGACCGGCCTCACTGTCAGTGAGATCAGCCACATGACAAAGCACCTGCGCCGCTACGCCCGGGAGCACCGCGTGTTGACACCTCTCCCGCAGTATCTCTCCCGTAGCTTTAAAAAGCCCTCGCCAAAGGGCAATGTTCTCATTATGAGTCCCTGGAACTATCCCTTCCTGCTCACCATGGAACCGCTGGTTGATGCACTGGCCGCCGGAAATACCGCGATCGTGAAGCCAAGTGCATATTCTCCCGCCACCTCCGCACTGATGGCAGAGATCATCGCAGCCTGCTTCCCGGAGGAGTATGTTGCCTGCGTCACCGGTGGCAGAGCGGAAAACACCGCTCTTTTAGAGCAGAAATTTGACCACATCTTCTTTACCGGCTCTCAGGCCGTTGGCAGGGAAGTTCTGCGGCATGCCGCTCCGAATCTGACTCCGGTGACCCTGGAGCTTGGTGGAAAGAGTCCCTGCCTGGTGGACAGCTCCGCAAAGCTGCAGCTTGCCGCAAGGCGCATTGTTTTTGGTAAATACCTGAACTGCGGACAGACCTGTGTCGCTCCGGATTATGTTATCTGCGAACGCAGTATACAGGATCAGCTTGTAGCTGCGCTGAAGCAGGAAACGATCTCCCAGTACGAGCAGCAGCCCCTTGAGAATCCGGATTACGGTCACATTGTCAGCAAAAAGCACTATGACCGCATTCTTGGCCTCATTGATCCGGCAAAAACCGTCCTCGGTGGCACAGGTAACCCGGATACACTGCAGATTGCTCCAACCATTATGACAGATGTCACATGGAATGACCCGATCATGCAGCAGGAAATCTTCGGGCCTGTCCTGCCCATACTGACCGTAGACTCTCTGGATGAGGTTCCCGCCCTGCTGGCTGACCGTCAGAAACCACTGGCCTTCTACCTGTTTTCTGAAGATCGCGGGCGGATCCGTGCCCTGACTGCACAGTGCAGCTTCGGCGGCAGCTGTATCAATGATACCATCATCCATCTTGCCACAAGCAATATGGGCTTTGGCGGCGTTGGCGAAAGCGGAATGGGTTCCTATCACGGGAAGGCCGGCTTTGACACCTTCAGCCATACAAAAAGCATTGTGGATAAAAAGACCATACTGGATCTGCCCATGCGGTATCAGCCCTACAAGTCGTTCAATGACAAGCTGATCCACATGTTTTTGAGGTAACGCCCATGACGATCAGAACTGCCGTTCCGGGCGACCTTGACGCAATCGCGGCTGTCGAAGCTGCCTGTTTCCCAGCCGCTGAAGCTGCGACTGCCGAAGAATTTTCCGGTCGCCTGCAGGCCTATGGAGATCATTTTTTGCTTTTGTTTGACGAGCAGGGAACGCTGATCTCTTTTATAGACGGGTTTTGCACAGATGAACCCGACCTGAGCGATGAAATGTATGCCTGTGCGGACCTTCACAACGAAGGTGGTGCATGGCAGATGATCTTCGGGGTCAATACCCTGCCGGCGTATCGCCGGAAAGGTCTCGCCGGTATGCTATTGCAACGCATGATCAACGACGCACGGGCCCAGGACCGTAAGGGACTTGTGCTGACCTGTAAGGAGGAAAAGCTGCACTGGTACGCATCCTTCGGCTTTGTGAACGAAGGTGTATCCGGTTCAGAGCACGGCGGCGCGCTCTGGTATCAGATGCGACTGACATTCTGAGCAGATTTTTGCCGTAATTATCACCACCTGCAGCTGTAAATTCCAGGCAGACAGTCCAAACTATAAACGCGTACGCAATATAAGAAAAGCGGGAGCCGTTCGGCTCCCGCTCATATTTTAAGGTTTACGGACAAACAGGTTCAGGACAAGGGACAGACACCCCATGACGACCACCATAACGAAGGTTGGTCCGAAGGATCCACCGGCAGCATCCACCAGCGCTGCAGAGATCATCGGGCCGATAATGGCTGCAGGAATGCTGACGAGATTACAGGTTGAAAAGTTCATAGCATAGCTCTCATTGCCATAGAAGGTCCGAACCAGTGATGCCTGGATCGTCACTCCGCCACCATAGCAGATGCCTGTAAGAAGCATGCCAATAAGGACAAGCGCAAAGCTGTCCACGGAATTGCCGAGGACCATAAGAACACCTGCCGCAATTATGACACCGTTGTTAATGAACATGGTCGCTTTCCATCCGCACTTATCGACCAGTGCACCGACAAGCAGCCGGCCGCCGCTGTTAAAGATCGATACTGTCATGCCGATGGTTGCGGCAGCGCCGAAGAATACCGTGATCGAGGAGGCGTTATTGATCACCAGCATGCCGGTAGCGCTCATACAGAGATTCCACAGAAAATAGATCCAAAAGGTTGGGCGTCGGATCATCTCCGCAGTGGTATAGTCCCGTGCTCCGGGCAACGACTTCTTTTTTGCAGGAGCAGGCAACTTGTCATCCTCCCCGGGCAGGCGCAGTATCCGGGCCGCGATCAGCAGGATCACCGCGCTGAGCAGGCCAAGGATCCGGAACAGCGTAAAAAGGCTCATATGCTTTAGCAGAGCAGCCGCTGCGTTTGCCAGCAGCAGGCTGCTGAGTCCAAATCCAAACAGAAGAACACCGGAGATAAATCCGTCCCTGTCCGGAAACCAGCTGTTAACGCCGGATAGCACAGCATTATACCCAATTCCACAGCCAAGCCCAGTGCAGCCGCCATAGAAGACATACAGCATTGGCAGTGCCAGAGCTTCGCTGACCTCCGGCAAAAACGCAGCCACCTCAAACCCCAGCAGCATCAGGATGCCGGACAGCATAGCGGTTTTGCCATGACCCAGGCTTTTGGTCAGTTTTCCGCCCAGCAGCCCGCCCAGCGCAAAGCAGATCATCATGATCGTAAAGGTCAGGCTAAGCTGTTTCTGATTCCACACCGGATAAAGGGACGCAAGTACAGTTTTAAAATAACTCCAGGTGTAGATGGTACCCATGATCAGCATAGCCGCAACGCCGATGATCAGATACTTCCCCCTGGAAGCTGTATTGGATTGCATGGAAATCCTCCTTTTCAGCATTAAGCTTTGCCGGGCCGTAGCCCCGGCAAAGCTTAGAACATCTACCAGAAATTATAGCGGATACCAACCATGTTTACAAGCTTCTTCCAGCAAAATCATTCATACGGGAATGCAGCTTTGCCGTCATAGGATGCAGGCAGCTGCGCTGATCCGTTTTGTTTCTTTGCCATCGACCAGGATATTCCCCGTCTATGAAACATCCCCGGAAATTTCACCATGTGTAAGGTAGAATAGGCTAACCGCTGTTTTTTGCGGATTTTCGTCCATTTGTGTTTTATCTGTGTAATTTGTGTCCGGATATGCTATAATGAAACGAATGATTTTTTATAAGGAGGAAACAAAATGAGCGAACCCAAATTCAAGCATCTGCTTCAGCCTCTCAAGATTGGCAACTATGTTCTGAAGAACAGACTGTGCGTCTCCAACTCCCTGCCCCACTTCCTGCAGGGCCCCGAGACCTATCCCGCCGATTCTGTCATGGCGCATTACGAGAACAAGGCCAAGAGCGCTGCCATCGTCACATGTATGGGCATCAACAACTTCTCCCATGGCAAGCAGCTTCCTATGGATCTGGACTTTGGCCATTTCCCGGACTACGACCTGTATGATACCAACAGCCAGAACTATCTGCTGCAGTTGGCCGACTCCATCCACTACTATGATTCCATCGCATGTATGGGCATCTTTGTCGGACCTCCCTCTGCATATCCTCTGATGGTACCCAAGGGCGAGCAGGGTCATCTGGACCGTCTGGCTGAGGGCGGCATGGACCTGAACGCACCCCCTCCGGCAGAGTTCGACATCATGAAAATCCCCGCACACGAGGACTGCACCTATTACACCGCTGAGCAGTTTGAGCTCATCGCCCAGTCCTATGCTGAGCAGGCCGGCATTCTGAAGATGCTGGACTTCGACATGATCTCCATCCACATGTGCTATCGTGCTAACCTGCCCGCAAGAATGTTCTCCCCCATCACCAACAAGCGTACCGATGAGTTCGGCGGCTCTCTTGAGAACCGTATGCGCTTCCCCCTGATGGTTCTGGAGCGCATCCGCCAGAAGGTCGGCAAGAACATGCTCATCGAGATTCAATGGTCTGCCGATGACCTTGAGGGCGGCTACACCATCGAGGAGTCCGCAGCCTTCCTGAACGAGGCCAAGAAGTACATCGACATCGTACAGCTCCGTGCCAACGAGGTTGACCATGCACATCCCATCGGCTTCAATCTGGAGGAGGTTCCCTTCCTGAAGTTCGGCGAATACATGAAGAAGAACGTTCCCGGTCTGGTCATCGGCGTCATCGGCGGCTTCCACTACCCCGAGACCTGTGACAAGGCAATTGCCGAGGGCAAGGCAGACATCATCTACGCTGCCCGTGCCTACGTCTCCAACAACGATTATGGCCAGCTGGTTCTTGAGGGCCGTGACGACGACATCGTTCCCTGCCTGCGCTGCAACAAGTGCCATGGCCGCGGCACCAACGATCCCTTTGTCTCTGTCTGCTCCGTCAACCCCTGCATCGGTCTTGAGCAGAAGGTTGCCCGTATGCAGGTTCCCACCAAAGGTGGCAAAAAGGTTGCCCTCATCGGCGGCGGCCCCGTTGCCATGCGCTGCGCTATGTACCTGCAGGATCGCGGTCACATTCCCGTCATCTATGAGAAGGGTCCCGCTCTGGGCGGCGCCATCATCCACTCTGATTACGCAGACTTCAAGTGGCCTCTGCGCGACTTCAAGAACTTCCTGATCCACCAGATAGACAAGCGCGGCATCGAGGTTCACCTGAACACCGAGGCTACTCCCGAAATGATCAAGGCACTCGACTACGATGTTGTCATCGCCGCTACCGGTGCAAACCCCATGGTCCTGCCCATTCCCGGCGCAGATCCCGAGAAGCTGTTCTTCGCACAGGAGACCTTCGCCCATCCCGAGAAGCTGGGTGAGAACGTTGTCGTCATCGGCGGCGGCGAGGTCGGCGTTGAGATTGGCATTTACCTCGGCAAGAAGGGCCATCAGGCTACCGTCCTTGAGATGCGTGACCGTCTGGCTGCCGATTCCACTGCCATCCACTACTACTCCATGCTGAAGGAAGCATGGGAGGCTGAGCCCAACTTCCACTCCATCACCGGTGCGAGAGTTGCCGCCATTAAGGACGGTGCTGTTGAATACATCGACGGCGAGGGCAACACCCAGTCCATTCCCGCTGACTCTGTTGTCATGTCCGCAGGCATGCGCCCCACCAAGGACCTGGCCCTGAGCTTCTACGGCTGTGCCAAGGAGTTCTATATGATCGGCGACTGCAAGAAGGCAGCCACCATCCAGCAGGGTATGCGTGCCGCATATTCCACCGCAATGCGCATCTGATGCTCTCCCCCTTTGACACAAGCGCTTAGCCTTTTCGAAGTACCCCGGATTACCTGCCGGTAATCCGGGGCACTTTTCTTCCTCTGTTATACATCCGGCAAAAAACACATGCGTATGTAAGTTATTCGGAATTCTCCGTTAATTTCCTGTTGTATATTTTACCTGCCCGGAAGTATAATTGTATCCGCACCCATAGAAGCATAAAGGAGCATCACTATATGAACCACGATCTGACCCGCGGCCCGGTCTGGAAAGCGCTTTTGAACTTTGTCCTTCCTTTTTTAGCTGCATCGATCCTGCAGTTTCTGTATTCCGTTGTGGATATGATCGTAGTAGGCCGTTTTGCTGATGCAGCTGCAATCTCTGCCGTCAACACCGCCGGACAGACCATGCAGCTGGTCACAACGATTGTCCAGGGGATTGCCACCGGCGGTACTGTACTCATCGGACAATATATCGGTGGCCGGAATTCGGACGGTGTCAGCAAAACTGTCAGTTCTATGCTCTGGATCTTTCTGGGCATGGCACTGCTAATGACCTTCGGCATGCTTGTGGCAAACCGCGGGATCGTCAGCCTGACCCGCGTCCCGGAGGAGGCTGTGGCAGACGCAGTTGCTTATCTGAAGATCTGCAGCTTCGGCATTCCTTTTATAGCCGGCTATAATGGGATTTCCGGGATTCTGCGAGGACTCGGTGACTCAAAAAATCCGATGTATTTTGTTACCTGCTCCTGTGGGTTTAATATTGCAGGCGATTTCTTTCTGGTCGGTGCACTCCATATGGGTGCAGCCGGTGCAGCACTCGCCACTGTGCTCGCACAGCTTCTGGCTTTTATCATGTCTGTTATTATTTTACAACGCAGTGAATACCGCCTTACTCTCAGCTCTATACAGCCACAGCGCGGCAAAGTGCTTCAGGTGCTGAAGCTGGGGACCCCTCTGGCCGCACAGGACTTTCTCGCCAATCTTTCCTTCCTGCTGATCACGATCATCGTCAACAGAATGGGTGTTGACAAATCTGCAGCGGTTGGTGTTGTAGAGCGGATCATTGGTTTCTGCATGCTCTTCCCCATTGCTTTTCTTTCCGCGCTCTCTGCCTTTACTGCCCAGAATATCGGTGCAAAGCAGCCGGAGCGTGCAACCCTGGGGCTTCGGCTGGCAATTACGCTCTGTGCCCTGATTGCCCTTGTCATTGTAGGCGTATCCGAGCTTTGGCCGGAAGCCATGGTCAGCATCTTTACCACGGATGCATCCGTAATTTTCCACGGTACGGCCTATTTCCGAACCTATGCGCTCGATATCTTCATGGTGTCCTTTGTGTTCTGTCTGAATGGCTTTTATTCCGGCTGTGGCCGTACCGGCTTTACTATGGCAAACAGCCTGATCTCCACCTTTGCGGTGCGCGTACCGCTTGTCTTTGCCGTAAGCCTGATCCCGGATGTCAGTCTGATGCTCATTGGTGTAGCCGCACCTGCAGCTTCTTTTGTGCAGATCATTATGCAGCTCGTTTATTATCGCAGCTTAGGAAACTCCCTGCAGTCCCTTAAGCTTTGATGCGACGGGCAGATTATGCATACCGTCAATCAAATAATTTGTGAAAAAATCCCGCTACAGCTCGTCTTTTGAGTGCAGCGGGATCTCACATTTATTACTCAATTTCGATGGTGTCATTCTTATGCTTTTTAGAATTAACTTGTAAACGACCATTAAACTCGCTATAACCACCTGTTAACGGGCCAAAACCTCTAAATATTCCGTCTTGAAGCCGACCACTAATTGTATTTGTTTTGGTGCTGAAGAGATTTGTCGCAGGTTGAACAATATTGTTGTTTACCTGTTTTCTGCTTCCTTTATCCACTGTGACCAATGTCCCGAGCCATCGGACATATTTACAGAGTTGTTGAAACAATACGCAAACAGGTTATAGCCTTGTACTGATACACCTACCCCGGCTAAGACACTGTCTGCATTTAAAAACCGACCTATCTCAGGATCATAATAACGGCTAGATACATAATAGAATCCCGTCTCCGTATCGTAGTAATAGCCGCGGTAACGGATGGGGGTGATCTCTGCAATGTTACCTGTGGCTGAAAGCATCTCACCCTAACATTATAGCAGTAGCTGTTGCCGCTGTTTATTTCTCCCGATTAATAATCAGACTCCAGATAATAGTTGACATGAAACCACCCTTCAAAGAGTAATACGGTTCCATTTCCATATTCATCTGGGTATGCATCGGAACCAGAAATCGTTCGGCCATCGTCCAGAATACGATCCTGAATAAAGTTATTAAACTGATAAATTTTATAGTTCTGGAACTGTGGTGTGCTGGAATCCAGTTGAATATTTAAAATCAGAAAGATAGAACAAGCGAGTACCAATGCCTGCTCCCACGTTTTCATTAGTAATAGGCTATTTTTATTTGGAATCAGACGATAAAAATAAGCACATAAAATTGCAGTAAGACCAATTACAATGAAAATAATTCGAAACGAAAAGTGCAAACCAATTGTCATATGTTGGGCATATTGAAGGAAGAGCGCCAACAATCCCCCGAAATTCCAGAACATTGCGTTGTAAATCTGTTTATTTACGGAAATATCAACTACATTAGTATGCAAAGCGTACTCTGCAGTAATAATAGTATAGATTGTACTTATAATGCATTCTATGCTAAATAGAGTAAAATGTGGAGATATTACTCCAAAAATAGCGACCATAACAATCACTAACACAAAAAACAGGATTGAAGCTGGATACAGTTCTGTAGAAAATATCTTATTTTTTTCGAAAGGAAGGGTATTTTGAAACACTTTTGTGGAAGGGTCAGCATCACGCAAACCAATATACCACATGTAATTAAAAATACAGGGTAAAAGACAATTCCTGCTACAAAATGTGAAATAAGTAGCCATACTATAAAGGCAAATAAAAGTATAATCATTAATTATATTGCCTCCTGTACCTATTACAAACAACTGTTACCCTATTATTCTGCTGTTGTCGTCCCTTGTTTCCTCTAGATTCCTTGGTTTTCATATATCCCGTATAGATTGCATTTACTGATATTGTCGCTGTTGTTATAAACGCCGAAGTAACAGTATTTACAACGCCCTGTGCAACCTTAGATGTTCCTATTGCCTTTGCCAGGTTAGAGGCTGTTCTTGCGCCTATTAATGAGCTAACTCCACCTATGATAGCAGCGCTGGCAACGCTTTTCCATTCAATTGTCCCTGTGGAGTTGTTTGCTTTTTTACCAATTCCAGATATACAAGCATCCACTACAGCTGAACCAATGTGAAGATACGAGGATGCTGCAGACGTAGCAGCACCTACGATAAACCCCGCAGCAAGATTCTGTCCAGAAGCCGCAGCATTAAACATTCCACATACTCCGCCTAATACAGCAGCACCAACAATTCCCCAACAATCTCCCCCGTTATCTTTTCGATTTGTGGGATTGTTATCACAATAGGCAAACAGGTTTTTATCCGTAAGCGCATAGGTGTTGGAGGTAATTAAACTTGCACTGTCCGCATTAATAAACCGCTTTACTTCCGGATCATAATACCGGCTGCCAAGGTAATACAGCCCTGTCTCGCTGTCGTAATAATAGCCGCGGTAGCGGATGGGATTAATTGCGGCAAGGCTGCCGGTGCTCGAGAGGATATTGCCCCAGGCATCATAGGTGTAGGAGGCCATCACGGTGCCGTCCGGCTCTACAATCTCAATAACATCGCCCTGCAGGTTCAGCACGTAATAGTAAAGCGTGCCGTTATAGCGCATGGCATAGGGCTGGCTGTTGTTATCGTAGATAATGTCCAGCGTATTACTGCTCCAGGTCTGACGTACTACCTGCCCGTTCTGGGTAATGTAGTTATAGGTCGTCCCATCTACTGTCTTACTGTCCCGGATGCCTGCAAGGTCATAGGTATAGCTTACGGATGTACCTGTTTTAGATGCAGTGGCAAGCCGTCTGCCATTTTCCCATGCAAGGCTCCAGTTGCCTGTTCCGTTATACCAGCTGTCCGGGTTACCGATCTCATCATAGGTAATGCTGTGCCCGTCATAGGCTGTCAGCAGGTCCAGCCAGCTGCTGTCACCGTAGGTATAGCTGTGGCTTGTGGTGCCGTCTGTACTGGACCGGGTAGTAGCACCTAAACATGTAAGTCATTTTGTATCAGTTAGCGCTTTAAATGCGCCTACTTCAAGTTTCTCATCATCTCATTTTGCGATTTACTTTATTTGCGCTTTTTTCTTCAATCTGCCGGATCTCTTTAAAGCAGTGATACTCCCTGCATTTTGCGCAGTAAAAGCAATAGAATCTCTCATCCACATTGGCTCGTGTCCAGGGCGAACGCAGGTACTTCTTTGACAGTCGTTTTCCTCGGCCCGAATCATCCCATGATACCCTGTTTGTATAGCTTTCCCGCAGCCGCTCCCCACACACCGGACAGAAATGTTTCTTTATGCGCCGAAAATAATAGCTTGCACCATCAAAGTTACGAATCGTAATCCAGTTATCAGAATTGTTCGTCATAATTCAGCAACTTCCGTTCTGTTTCATATAGTTTTGTGTATATTAGCTGTCTGTGCCAAAAAATGCAACAGCATGCTTTTTCTGGTATCGTATTACAACAATTGCGCAAAATAATGAAAGCAAATAAGTAGAGCCGTTCTTCCAAATAACCATTATGACATAAGGGGGATGCAGAAAGTTTAGCATGGTGCTGTCTATAAATGCAAAAATAAGCGAGATAAAAAACATTCTTATCAGCCAATTCATTACATGCTTTAACGTTCCCTCTGCTCTCCAACAATTATAGGCAAACATCATCTGTACAAATATATTAAGTAAAGGAATCCACATGACAATTCGTTGAAACTTTAATGAAATACTTTTCATAGTCTCTACCCTTTCACTACCACGATAATGTAATTGTACCACCGACCAAAGCAGATAGTCCAAATGTCAAGCTTCCTTGGTCACGCCCCCAGTATGCACCAACGCTTCCAATCTCCGCAGCTATTGAAACAGAGAACGGCCACAATGAGAATGATGCATGTGGATGCCATAATGATACCATCGCTCCAAATCCGGCCGTTTGTATAGTTGCACCAGCGTAGGCCTTGGCATACCCTATGTCTAAAGGATATATTTGTACATGACTAAAGTCCCACCCACCCGATAAAACTGTCACAGAAATACTTGTGGAAAGAGGAAGATCATCTTGCTCTCCAACGGTAATTCCTTCATACGTGATTAGTCCCTGCTGCTCATGAAAAGGACTTTGTGGATATGTTTGATGATTATCATAAGCTGCATAAGAACCTGTGGACTGAAGCTGATTTTGGATTCTTGCGATAGCCTGTGTAGCCGATACGGTGTTTCTTAGCTCATATTGATCTCTATATTGGTAATAAGCCCAAACAGACCCAAAATACTTTATTGCAATTGCTTCCTCCTTCTTTGATAAGTATCCGTCTGGATCTGAATTTCTAGTTGGATTATTGAGGCAGTATATGAACATATTATACCCCAAGCATCCCTGATTGGTACTGTACAATCCGTCCGCATTCATAAACCTCTTCACCTGCGGATCATAATATCTGCTCTGCAGGTAATAAAGTCCCGTCTCGCTGTCATAGTAATATCCGCGGTAACGGATGGGGTTGATCTCTGCAAGGGTACCTGTGGCTGAAAGCACCTCACCCCAGGCGTTATAGCTGTAGCTGGCAACTGTGGCACCGCTTTCATCTATGACCGCGATCACATCGCCCTGCAGGTCCAGCACGTAAT
>R14__coassemble_122_pt1 | contig 65629 bp, 58 predicted proteins | sample R14__metabat2_high_PE_043 | metagenome-assembled genome bin R14
AAGCTTTCCGAGCAGGATATCACAAATATCTGCAATGCCTGCTGTCATAGGGAACTGGTGCAGATTTCACCGGAGATCCGGAAGAACATCTGCTTTGAATATGGGCAGAGTGATCCTAACCTGAGGGCTGCGAAGAAGACAATCAAGGAGTATTTCCCGGAATCCGGGATGATTGTACGAAAAGGCTACGGCCATTGCGGATATATGGCCTTCCATACAGAGGAATATGTGAAAGAACTGGAAGCATTTATACAATGAAGAAGGGCAAAAGAAAAACAGGAGCATAGAGGAGGAACTTATATGGAACATCTTTGGATTTTAATTGTGGCAATGGCCGGGCACATCCTGAATGTGTATTGCGACAGGCTGCTGTTCTGTACACCGAGCGGAAAATTCAATACTTCCGACCTGAAGGACAATGAAAAAATGGCGGCCGTTTTCAAAACCATGCCCGAAAGCGCACCAATCCGCTCACTTGTTCTCGGAACGCTCTCCATGTGCATGCAGTTTTTCGGCTATCTCGCGCTCGGCATGTGGATGCGACAGTATTCCTCCCTGTGGGCGAATCTCATGATCGCCGGGACGGCGATACTCTATACCTTTGGCCTGGCGTATCATATCGTGGGCTGCGCGGCTGAATGGATCTACATCAAAAGCGGTTATACCGAAGAAGGCCGGAAGCTGACGGCGGAGTTTTTCGGAAAGTCTACTCCGACGATGGTCGGCTGCTTCGTGGGAATTCTCATCATCTCAGTCGCGCTGTTCGTGCCGGTAGTAATGGGGATGACATTGCTTCCCGCATGGGCGTGTGTGATCAATCTCTTTCTGTTGTATCTGGTGCAGGTGCCGTTTAACATTCCCGGAGCGGGAAATGTTGCGGGTGCAGTAATGTATCTCGGCCTGTTCATTCTGTTTTTGATCTGAGGTAAACAAATGAAGATTAAGGTCGATTATGCGGAATGCGGATTTGATGGTGTGCTGTACCCTGCGAATGGTCGCCTTGATAAGGTTATCATCGTTGTTTCCGGCAGTGACGGCGGACTGGGCCATGCGAAAAAAATGGCCCGATGGTTTCAGCAGAATAATGTACCCACTTTGGCGGTCGGATATTTCGCAACGAAGCATACCGGAAAATATTTGGAAAAGGTGCCGATAGAATACATTGACCGTGCGGTATCCTTTCTGAAACAGCAGGGATATGAAAAGGTTGGCATTCAGGGGCTTTCCAAGGGTACAGAATATGCTATTCTGGCGGCGGCTGAAAATACGGAAATCAGCTGTGTTATTCTGAAAACTCCGTCCTGGTTTGCCAGTGAAGTAATCAGCACCAGACAACCATCTGCAAGCTCCTGCTGGACCAGAAACGGGGAAGAAATTCCGTACACTCCTTATAAGATCAGACAGTTTAATCTGCTGCAATACATGAAGGAGACCGGGGAATACAACCTGCTGAAAGTTAACAGCGGAAAGGATGTGACGCAGGAATCTGTCCTTCCTATTGAGAAAGTGAACGGCCCTGTTCTGCTGTTTTCAACGGAAGCAGACAACATCTGGCCGTCCAAAGAGGGCGCGGAAAAGCTGATGAGCCTTCTGGATGACGCTGCCTTTGTTTTCCCCCACAAGCACATCTGCTACCGGTGCATGTGCCATTTCATGATGGAGAATGCCAACAGTATGACGCGCCTGATCTCCAAATCGGAAAAGCAGTATCCGGAAGAATGTGCTGCCGAACGCAAGAACATGGGAGAGGAAACATTGAACTGGATCGAAAAGGTCTGGCAATAAATAAAAGTCATGTGGCACTGTAAAAGTCATAAAACAACAAACTACGTACTATCTATGGCAAAAGTATTCATGTTTTCTGTCTAAACAGTATTGGAAAAAGAAAATCTTTTGGTGTGATGGCTATTTTGCTTGTAGTATAGGTGATGTCTCATCGGCGATCATCCAAAAGTATATTGCAATTGGTATGAAGGAAAGCGGCACAAAAACCACCCCTCAATCTTGAGGGGCGGGGGAGTTGAATAGGCGAAGCCTATTTTTACAGCCTTTGTACACAAAAAATGCACAAGCGTTCGGAATATGCTATAATAGACGCAGAAGACCTTCAGAATCGCCGGAAATAAGGAGAAAATAGGATGATACTTGCGGTTGTTGTATTTGTGGCTTTTCTTTGCATCTGGGTGCTGCCGCCCTATCTGAAGCAGGGCAAGGTGAACAGACCTTCCTTTAAATGGAATCTGCTGGCCATGGCCCTATCGGCGGTGGCTGTCTTCTTCGCGGCAGCCGGACTGCAGCTCCTGCTCTTAAAGGTGCAGGCAGCGGTAAATGCGCCGACGGTGGTGGACCGCGCTTTAGATGCTTTTATCTCCGCCTCGCTGATCGAGGAATTCTTCAAAGGCTTGGTGGGCGCGCTGGTCCTAAAATGGTCCAAAGCGATAAGAAGGATCGATGCCATCTTTATCTTCGCGGCTTCCGGCATCGGCTTTGAGGTCACGGAAAGCTTGATGAGCATGGGAGAGGGCAGCGATCTAATCGCAGGCATCCTGCGTGGCGCGCTCTGCCTTCATGTATTTCTGCAGCTCTTTATGGGCGCTTATTATTACAAATTTAAAAAGACCGGAAAGACCTGGGACTTCTGCCTTGCCTTCCTGGTGCCATTTGTGGTGCATGGTCTGAATGATTTTTTCCTCTTCCTGATGCAGGACAGCTTAGGCGCTATCACGGAGATGGATCCGCAGGTCCTGACTGAGGGAACAGCTACCGCCGGAACCGACGCCATCATAGGCCTGGTATATATGCTGCTGGTGCTGGCTCTCAACATTGTCTTCATGGTCATCACGCTGCGCATGGTATACCGTGAGGCTAAATTAAGCCGTGCGGTGCAGGCAACGGAAGATAAGCAGGAAGCTTAAAACATTTGATAGCCGTCTAGTACGGTTGTCAATGGGTTGCCAATGGGACAGGTACCTTGCCAAGGGAATCATGACTACATACGTGGCTTACACACCTGTATATACGTACCGCTATACAGCAATGTAACCACACCTAACGGGCCTATGAAAATGGCGTTACCACTTTCCTCTAACCTTAATTACAGTAGACTGATTCTGTTTAGCCTTGTACATAAGCTTCTGTTCAAGGTCATAAAACGACCATGATACAGATACATAGCGGTTTTTAAGATCCTGAAAGAAGTACTTGGGGACAGGCTTGAACAGTTCAGAGTGGGAATGGTCATGGAGTTTTGAGCGACAGAAAGATTATGTTAAAAGGCCGACTGCCGGGCAGTCGGCCTTTTCTGATCTGATTGAGCACTCCCAGGGGCCGGGCAGATGGATCAAAATTGCCGCCAGCCCGGCAGTTTTAGTTCACAAAAACACTTTGAGCATGTGTTGAATTTCCGAATATAAATGTTATAATAGAGCTGATGTTAGCATCGACTAACCAGTACTCGCAAGTGAGGGCAAAATTTTGAAAGCCTTTAACTACACGGAAAATCACAGGGAAGACGAAGCGTATATCGGGAGATGCATACAATATGGAAAAGTTTGATGGTGTAGCAAATACTCTTTTTGTGCCGCTTGTAGCGCGAATTGCCGTATCGAAGGAATTTCCGGAATATTTTAAGGACGAAAAGGCACTGGGAATGGAAAAGTATCTTCCGGACGGCGCGGCCAAGGGCTCATCGCAGTATTCCAATATGGCGTCGGTCGCGCGGTATTACAACATGGACCGTATGGTTGATGCCTTTGCACAAAAGCATAAGTCGTGTAATGTCATTTATCTTGGGGCAGGACTTGAAACTGCGTATGACCGTCTGCACGATCACTACGAAACTAAAAAGGTAAATTGGTTTGAGGTAGATCTTCCGGAAGTGATAGAGGCCCGCCGGAAGGTATTCGGCAACCGCTTGGAAGAGCTAACGATTCCCGGAGATATGTTCAAAATGGAATGGGCAGCACAGATAGATACCTCTCTGCCGTCTCTTCTGATCGTGTCCGGCGTATTCCAGTATTTTCATGAACCGGAGGTCATAGACTTTATCAAGAACTGCAAGGCAGCCTTTCCAAAGGGCGAGATGATATTCGATGCCACCAGCGAGAGCGGCCTTAAGTTTACAAACTGGTTTATCAAGCGTACAGGAAACGCAAGTGCCCTGATGTATTTCTATGTAAATGACAGCGCTGCCTTTGCTCAAAAATGCGGCACGCAACTGCTGGAGGAGAAGCTGTTCTTCACAGATGCGATGCGTATGCTGAAAAAGAAGCTATCACTCGTGACGAAAATCTCCATGCGTACGGCAGACAGCAAAAAGCAGACGATGATCCTTCATCTGAAATTGAACTGAGCGGAAGGAAACCCGGAACATGAGCGTAAGTGAACTTCAAAAGGACAGCGTAGAGCGTACTCTCTGCATCCCGCTATGGTGCAGGGCAATCGCAGTAAAAAAGCTCCCGCAGCTCCTGCCGGATCATGACGCGGTCCGCATCTTAAAGGAAATGGGCGAGACAAAACCGCCTACGATCTTTTACAATATGGAGTGCGCGGCACTCGCCGGAGCAATCCGCCAGTATGATCTGGCCTGCGAAATAAGCGAATATCTGAAAGGTCATCCGCAGGCGACGGTTGTTGAAATGGGCGCCGGACTTTCCTGCCTGCGCAGGCAGATGAAGAATGACAGCAATATTTGGATCAATATCGATCTGCCGGATGTGATCGCCTGCCGGGAAAAATATATTCCGACAGGGGAACACGAAATCAATATATCCTGCGACCTTACCGACCACAGCTGGTTTTGGGAGATCACCTTTGAACCGGATAAAGGAATCATCTTCGTGGCTGCCGGAGTGCTGCATTATTTCACGCAAGAGGCGGTGAAGAGCCTGATCCGGGATATGGCGGTAAGCTTTCCGGGCGGATGCTTTGCCTTTGACTTTATCAGTGAGAAAAATCTGAAGGACGCGGGCAGCAAGGTGAAGGATACGGACAACGGCACACAGATCCTCTTCTATATGAACGACGCGGAAAAGGAAATGCCTGCATGGTCAGACAGGCTGGCTGAAATCCGTCAGCTGAGCTATCTGGAAGGCTATCCTGCAGAGGGCGTTCGATATAATCCTATCACAAGGCTCTATATCCGCTCCAAGCGGGATAAGCTTTATGTCGCACATGTGGAATTCAAAACATCCGGGCCAAATAGAAATGATAACTATGATTAAAACTTTTGTAATTGAACTGATTATTTTGATCGTTGTATTTACCCTTGCCTGCACATGGAACTGCAGGGATGTAAACAATCATCTGAACTGGGTGGTCGTCAATTATCCGCCCGCTGTTGTAAACAGGTTGATTGAACTTGACAAAGTTGAGATCCCGAAACCGGTGCCTTTAAGCGGACGACTCCGCAAAAAGCTGCCGATCGCTATCCTGTTTGTATTTATCCTGGCTGCCATTGTGTATTTCGTGAATGGCTGCAGGACTTTCCTGTCGGCATTCGGAACCTGTATGCTGATCTGGACGATCGTAGATTGGTACGATGCATTGATTCTCGATTGTCTGTGGTTTTGTCATTCGAAAAAGATAAGAGTAGCAGGTACAGAAGATATGGACAAGGAATATAAGGACTATCTGTATCATATCAAGGGGTCTGCGACAGGCATGTTGCTTGGCCTTGTGGTCAGCCTGCTGGTAGGAGCTGTTGCAACACTGATGAGCTTTATTTTTTAAGAAAAAAGGAGGCAAATGATGATCCTGCTTCAATTGGTGCTGTTCTGCGCAGTGTTTATTCTGACTGTCCGCATTGCGGCGGGTGGGAATGCGGCGAATGTCCTGTTCTGGTATCCGAAGGAATTTCAGGAAACGGCTTATGCGCGCGGTATCGCAGACAGGGATGCCGTGCAAAGGAGGCGCAAAATCTCCCTGACGGTTATGATGCTTGTAATCGTTCTGGCACTTCTGGCGATCCTCGGCCTGTGTAACCGGGCTTTCGCCTTTAAGGAAGCATATCTGCAGTCACTGCTGTTCCTGGAAGTGATGAACTGGTTCGACGGTATCGTCATTGACCGCCTCTGGGTCGGACACAGCAACTTCTGGCAGTTGCCGGACATGGAAGGTGTGCCCTATGTACAGACCTGGAAACAGGTCGGAATCAAGCGCGGGGCACTAACTTTGATTTTTGTTCCTGTCGCAGCAATATCTGCCGGCCTTCTGGTGCTGTTGGGGATGCTTTTCTGAGCTTTCGGGTGAAGATGCCGGAAGAGTATGCTGCCTTATTTTGGAGGGGCAAAAGAGAATTTTGCGGAGATTCTAAAATGTCTTTCGGGATAGAGAGGAGAACCGGCTTATGTTCTGGGACAATGTAGCGGGGCTGTATGATTTCTTTATCACCCTGAAAAACGGGAAAGTAAATAAGAAACTCTGCCTGACCGTGGCGAAGCTGATTGACCCATCGGATACCGTTCTGGAATGTGCCTGCGGCACCGGTATGATCAGTGAGTATATCGCAGAGAAATGCGCTCATCTGACAGCAACGGATTTTTCGGAAGGCATGCTGAAGCAGACACGGAAGAAATGCAGCCGCTTCTCTAATATGAACATCGAGTCTGCGGATATTACAAAGCTGCAGTATCCGGATAACAGCTTTGATAAAGTGGTTGCGGCCAATGTGATCCACCTGCTGGATGACCCGCGAACAGCGGTGAAGGAACTGAACCGCGTCTGCAAGTCTGGAGGTAAGATCATCATCCCCACTTATATCAATCACGAAAATGAAGGGAAGCCCGGTATTTTTGTAAAGGCTGTTGGAAAACTGGGCGCAGATTTTAAGGATCAGTTTACCTATCAGAGCTATCAGGATTTCTTCAGCGGAATGGGATACGGGAAATGTAAATTTGCACTGATCAGCGGCAGCATGCCCTGTGCGATAGCAGTGATTACCCGCGAAAAAGCAGTATAAATAAAATAGCTTACATAGCCGGACCGGCGGAATCATTTCCACCGTTCCGGCTGTATTATTATTGCGAAGTAAGACAAAAATCTGTATGATAGTATACAAAATAGCGAATTCAGAAGGAGGGCATATTATGTTTCAAAAAGTCAACACACACGAATATCAGTTCAACGCTTTTAATGAAATCGGCGATAACTGGACACTGATCTCCGCCCCAAAAGGGGACAGAGTCAACACCATGACTGCCAGTTGGGGTGGGCTTGGTGTGCTCTGGGGCCGTGACGTGGCAACGGTGTATATCCGGCAGACCAGATATACGAAGGAATTTGTCGACGGGCAGGATCATTTTACCCTGAGCCTGTTTGACGGGTACCGCAAGGAGCTTGCCCTGCTTGGCACTAAGTCCGGACGGGACGGAGACAAGATTGCTGAAGTCGGCTTCCATGTTGAGGAAGTCGAAGGACAGCCCGCCTTTGCGGAGAGTAAGGCCGTTATGATCTGTAAAAAGCTGTATCAGGATGATATTCCACTGGATAAGATCCCGGCAGACATTGTTGAGAAGTTCTACGATGACGGAGATTATCATACCATGTATATCGGTGAGATCACTGCCCTGTATGTAAACGAAGGATAAGACAGGGTGCGGATCACAAAGAAGAAGATAGAAACGCGCGCCACATTTGTGAGCTGCAATTAAGGAATGATATCTATGACATATGACCTGACGCGCTTTGTGAAAGCACAGAAAGAGGATTACAGACAGGCACTTGCGGAAATAAGGGCTGGAAGAAAACGCTCACACTGGATTTGGTATATCTTCCCACAGGTAAAAGGGCTTGGGAAGAGCCCAAAGGCCGAGTATTATGGCATAGACGGTCTGGGAGAGGCAAGAGCCTATATGGCAAATGACCTGCTGCGGGAACATCTGCTGGAGATATCTAGCGCACTGCTTGAGATCGATTCAGATGATCCGACCCAGGTAATGGGTTACCCGGATGATCTGAAGTTAAGGTCATCGATGACCTTGTTCTCCCTTGCCACACCGGAGTATGATGTGTTTCAGCGAGTGTTGGATAAATTTTTCAGCGGGAAGAAGGATTATAGGACGATAAGCCTTTTGGGGATAGTACCGGAATAACACAAAACAACAGCGGCAGGGTTCACTTATGTAGCGCTGCCGCCATGACTTTCAGGGCAATTACGAGGAATACAGCTTGATCCATTGCAGTACAGGAATTTAGACAACAGAAAATAATATCATATGTACAAAGGCGCAGTCGATATGGCTGCGCCTTTGCTGTTTGCCATGGCCTTTCCGCTTTAGTGTGCGTTTTACACAGCAAGGGATAAACTCCAATATGCGGAGCTTTTCACGTTGTATTCCGACCGATTTGTTAAGCAGCTCGAGCATTTAATTGGCTGAAACCGGTTTTTTCAACAGAGCGCCATATAGCATTTGCTGTTTTCCCATAAGTGTGATAAAACAGTATAAAGAGAAATGGGGAGCTTTAGAAATGGCCGACAGGTCCGCTCATGAGCCCCTGAATGAAGGAGACCGGAATGAAAATATATATTGCAGGGCCTTTATTTTGTGAGGCAGAGTTATCGGCGAATGAGAGGATTGACCGGATTTTGAGAGAATGCGGGCATAGCACCTATCTGCCACAAAGAGACGGCGGCTGCTTCGCAACCATGCCGGATCTGATCGATGGAATAACCAAGGAGCAGGTACTGTTCCGCAATGACATTGAGGCACTGAACTGGTGTGATACATTGCTGTTCCTGATGGACGGCCGTGTACCTGATGAGGGTGCCTGCTTTGAGCTTGGCTATGCCTATGCGACCGGGAAACGATGCATCGGATACAAAACCGACAGCAGAACCTTTATGTATGGTAAGGACAACCTGATGCTGCGTGAATCAATTGAAAAAATGCTGCACTCAGAAACTGAATTAAGAGATTATTTTGCCGACAATGGCTGAAAGGAACATACAAATGCGAATCCTGATGCTGGGTAACAGCTATACCTTTGTAAATGATATGCCAGAGATGCTGGCACGGCTTTTGGGGGCAGAGGTTGTCCACCATACGCGTGGAGGAGCACGCCTTGCCGAGCAGCTCAATCCCGAAACCGGACTGGGGGCAGAGACGCAGGATGCACTGGCGAACGAAAAATGGGACTATGTTGTTCTTCAGGAGATGAGCAACGGACCCGTCACGTCCAAAGCAGCCTTTCTAAAAAGTGTGAGCCAGCTGTGTCTGCAGATCCGCGCGAACGGTGCGGAGCCTGTCCTTTACGCAACCTGGGCCTATCAGCGCAGCGGCAGACAGCTGGAATCCTTCGGTATGGATTATGATGAGATGTACCATCAGATGTATACGGCTTACCATGAGGCTGCTGAGCAGTGCAATGCGTTGATCGCGGATGTGGGTAAACGCTTTTACGAGCTTGCCGATGAGCAGAGCCTGTATGCGGAGGACGGTTCACATCCAAATGAAGCCGGCTCCCGGCTTGCGGCGGAAACGATTGCTGCTGTGCTCCGGAATGACTGGAAGAAATAAAGTATAAAACGTTAACGGTCGCCGGCTATGGCGTCCGGATCAAATAAACCTGAAGGAGGAAAAACCTATGATCCCTCATTTTGACCTGAGCCCGGAGGAGCGGGCTTCGGCGGCATGGGATGCCTACCTTTGCCAGAATGTAATGTCTCACATGACGATCGCTTGGGAGACAGGCATGACGGATGCGGACTTTGACGCCCTGTGGTCTGAACGGCAGGACCTTTCCTGGGGCGAAAATGACGGCTTTTACATTGGCCGCGACTCGGTCAGAAGCTATCTGCTGGAGGACAGGGAGGCCTGTGCGGCCGCCAGTCAGAAACTGATCTGTACCGCAGATCCCACAGTTCCATTCGGACCAGAGGGCCTGCGTGCCGGCAGCATGGACCGTGTCAACCTGATGTCACCCCTGATTGAGGTTGCACGCGATGGGAAGACTGCAAAGGGGATGTGGTACTGCCCGGGGGTCTCAACGGCAGTGGAGGCAGATGCCAAAATGCATCTCCAGTGGCATTACTCAAGATTTGCGGCAGATTTTGTGCTGGAAGGGGACTGCTGGAAGCTCTGGCATGTCTTTATGGGCAGCGAATTCCGCTTTGAAATGGGCCATGCATATATCCCGGCTACGGGCATGAAGCCTCTGCCGGACGCAACTGTTTACGCGCAGAATCCCGCAACTGTCGGTATGCCCTGTGCTGAGGATTACCGACGTCCCTACGATCTGAAGAAAAAGCTTTACAGCATTGACTATGGCTGGAGTCCCTATCCTGTAACCCCGATTCCCTACGAATCCTTTGAAACGACCTTCAGTTACGGGCCGGAGCCCTTTATGTCATTGATGGGAAAGGAGTGTGCCGAATGAATCAGGATATTCTCAGAGCGGCTGCCATGTTCGAATGCGAAAATGCCATGGCACGGCACTGCTATCATCATGCCCGCGGTACGCATCGGGACGAGCTGGAGGAAATCTGGCACAGTGATCCCGCCAGACACCACTGGAAAATGATGAAATCTGTTATGACCTCCTATGTGGAAGGGCAGGAGAACGCTGCCAAGGCCGGTTATTATCGGAGAATGCGGACACATCCGGAGGCCGCCCTCAACTGCCATGATTACCGCTATCTGGAAGAAATCTCCGTGCACGTGCTATCCACGCCAATCCTGAAGGCATCTGCAGATGGGACGGCTGTCCGTGCTTTCTGGTTCACGCCGGGCTATGTGGCGCCAACGCTTCCAAACGATGTCTACCGATTTATCGACTGCCCTATGTGGATGTGGGAACGCTATACTGTCGATTTTGATACCGATACCGACGGACAGTATAAGATCTGTAATTTCAACAACCTGATGGATGCCCGTTTCCCAATCGATCACACCTGTTGGACGAACAAAGAGACCCGCCTTGGCGAACTGGAGCGTAAGCTGCATCCTGAGCAGGGACCCGGCGGACCACCTCCCGGAGATGAAGCTACAAACTTCATGAATGTTCCGGTACTTCCTGTTCAGGAATTTGAAAACTTTGAGGATCTGAAATAAGGGGGCGGGAAAAATATGTATACAATCGAAGAAAAAGCTGCCAGATATATTGCGGTGAAAGAGATCAACAGCCTTCTATGCGAGCATTGCCTTTATTTCGGACGCCGGCAGGGAGACCTGGAGGTGGAACGCCTTTGGTGCAAACAGGCGCCGGAGCCGCATTTTGCGCAGAATAACGGCATTTTCAGGGGCTATGAGGTGCTGCGTACGGTCTATGCCAACGCGGAAAAGAAGCGCAAGGAGCGGTATGACACCCTGCTGACCGAACTGGAGCCCGAGTTTGCAGGCCAGAATGATGAACTGCGCTACGGGACCAACACCATCAGCCTGCAGACACTTTCCACCCCTGTGATCGAGATTGCGGAGGATATGCAGACTGCAAAGGGACTCTGGAATATCTCTGCCCAGATTACAGCTGTAGATGAAAAAGGTCCGGTCGGACTCTGGGCCTACGGCAAGTTGGCTGCGGATCTGGTCAGGGAGGACGGACAATGGAAGATCTGGCATATGCTGGTGTGCACGGATTTTGTTTCTCCTGCCGGCGAGACCTTTGACCCCGAAGCAGGCATTGCTGTATATCCCGCAGGGCTGGGAATTGACGAGGAACCAACAGAGGCTGTAACCCTGTATGATGCCTATACGAGTACCAGGGTGCCGGTCCGATTCCCCAAAGCTCCGGTGCCGTATAGATCATTCGCTGAGACCTTCAGCTATTAGGCCAAAGGCTTTTGGGTTGAAGCAGGATCGGCCGGAAGTACCCAAGTGCTTGCTGAACAGGCAATCCGGCTTGCGGCATGGCAAATTTCAACCTTCCTGTAATCGTCAGCTGTCCCGGATGTCCGGGACAGCTTTTTTAATAGGAATGCTGCATTAACGTCTGTCAATCTGCATATAAGTATCATAAAATTTCGTGCAAATTGCCGAAATGAAATATTTCTTTCATAAAACTGTTGCGAAAAGCTTTAAAATGCAGTAATATCCGTCATAGATAACAAACGTATGATACGTTTGATACATACGATACTATTTTGCAACAGGAGGAAAATACTATGGCAAGATTCACACTTCCAAGAGACATTTATCATGGAAAGGGCGCACTTGAGGCCCTGAAGACATTTACCGGCAAGCGTGCCATGGTCTGTGTCGGCGGCGGCTCCATGAAACGCTTCGGCTTCCTGGACAAGGCTGTTGCCTATCTGCAGGAGGCGGGTATGGAGGTTGCTGTGATCGACGGCATCGAGCCCGATCCCAGTGTAGAGACCGTTATGGCCGGCGCGGAAAAGATGCTGGCCTTTGAGCCTGACTGGATTGTGGCAATCGGTGGCGGTTCACCCATTGACGCAGCCAAGGCCATGTGGATCAAATATGAATATCCCGAAACCACCTTTGAAGACATGTGCAAGGTTTTCGGCCTGCCCAAGCTTCGCACAAAGGCACATTTCTGCGCTATTTCCTCTACCTCTGGTACCGCTACTGAGGTGACTGCCTTCTCCATCATTACAGATTATGCAAAGGGAATTAAATATCCCATTGCGGATTTTGAAATTACCCCTGATGTGGCAATCGTAGACCCGGAGCTGGCCACAACCATGCCACCTAAGCTTGTGGCACATACAGGCATGGATGCCATGACGCATGCCATTGAGGCCTATGTCTCTACAGCGAACTGCGCTTATACCGACCCACTGGCCATTTTTGCTATTCGTAGTATTCAGGCTGACCTTGTTGCCTCCTATGAGGGCGATATGGAAAAGCGTGCCACCATGCACGATGCCCAATGCCTGGCTGGCATGGCCTTCAGTAATGCCCTTCTGGGAATTGTTCATTCCATGGCGCATAAGACCGGCGCTGCTTTTGCGGACTACGGTGCCCACATTATCCATGGTGCGGCCAACGCCATGTACCTGCCCAAGGTCATTGCATTCAATGCAAAGGATCCTGTAGCGAAGCAGCGCTATGGCGTGATCGCGGACTTTATGGGACTGGAAGGAAAGAATGATGACGAGAAAGTTATTGCACTGATCGCTTATCTGCGCGGCATGAATGATGCTTTGAATATCCCGCACTGTATTGCCCATTATGGCAAGGATTCCTATCCCACTGAGCAGGGCTTCGTTCCGGAGAAAGTCTTCCTAGAGCGCCTGCCTGCAATTGCGGCCAATGCCATCGGCGATGCTTGCACCGGTTCCAATCCCAGAATTCCTACCCAGCAGGAGATGGAGCAGCTGCTGAAATGCTGCTACTATGATACTGAGGTAGACTTCTGATCACTGTTGCGGCAGTTTGGCAAAGCCTAAAACACAAACTCTGAGCTTCACATTCCAGAACCCCAAAAATATGAGAACGGCGGCCATCCGATGATGACTGCCGTTCTCGCTTATCTGCAAAATTGTTGTTGATCAAAGTCCGCCGCAAAGCTATCATCATTCATCGGTACGGCAAGTTCAACTGTAGAGACCCCATACAAACCCGGCGATTTATAACTGCTTCACAACAAAATAAAACAGGTGTATAATGCATATATTGTATCTATGGAGTCAAAACAACACGGGTCAAGCCCCGGTTCTGATGGTCCTGATCATGAATATCTGATAGCCTGAAACAGGAGAGGAGGGATAAATATGCAAATCATCCTGTCACCCGCCAAGAAAATGCGGGATGATCCCGACAGCCTGCCATATACAGGGCTTCCTGCCTTCCTTGACCAGACAGAGGAAATACTGGGCTATCTTCGCGGGAAAAACCATGAAGAACTGAAAAAGCTGTGGGGCTGCAATGATAAGATAGCCGCGCAGAATTTCGAACGCCTGGCGCATATGGATCTGCACCGACGACTGACACCGGCAATCTTGGCTTACGATGGTATTGCATTTCAGCATATGAGTCCGGGTGTGTTCGAAAATGATCAGTTTGATTATATCCAGGAGCATCTGCGGATCCTGTCCGGATTTTACGGCGTCCTCAAGCCTATGGATGGTGTTACGCCTTATCGTCTGGAAATGCAGGCAAAGGCGTCAGTCTCCGGCCACAAAGATTTATATGATTACTGGGGCAAACGCCTTTACAAGGCTGTGCTGGACGAAAGCGGAGTGATCGTCAATCTGGCTTCAAAGGAATACTCCAGATGTATTGAAAATTATCTGACTGAGGATGACCGTTATATCACGATTACCTTCTGCGAGGAATCCGGCGGCAAGCTGGTGACCAAGGGTACCTATGCCAAAATGGCCCGCGGGGAAATGGTGCGATATATGGCGGAGCAGCAGATTGAGAATCCGATTGCAATACAGAGGTTTGACCGGCTTGGATATCAGTTCCGGGATGATCTGTCTGATGATAACACATTTGTGTTTGAACGGATAAAAAATAATTAGTAGGTTACAAAGTGGACTCCGCCTGCAAGAGCAGGTGGGAGTCCTTGACACACCATAGGACCAAAAATTGTGAAACCACAGGCCCTGTAATGTTTTAACCGGTAATGAACCGGGAAAGCATGCAACATAGCTATAAATGATAATATCCGCAGTTTCTGTCAGTAGTCGAATAGCCTGCTGACAGAAACTGCGGTTTTCCCTCTAAATGAGCAAACACGATATAAGTATAAGAGAATACTTGAAGATTTAAAGCTATGCGTTAACAGATATCGTTTTCGAAAAAAAGACTGTTTATATTTGAAAAAAACAAAAGAATTACTTTGATATAATAAGATAAACTGTTTTGGACGGATGTTATCTTTTTTGAGGTGCATGAAATCCAAAACCGAAAATATATTCGGGCAAATATCCATAACAGATACAGGTTGCGTATCATATTCAGGAAGGAGTCAAATTATGAAAAAAGCACTTATCATGTATGCCAGTGTGACCGGGAACACCGAAAAAATCGGTTTTGCTTTTAAAGAAGCACTGGAAGGAATGGGATGGGAAGCAGATACCATTAAACTCACCGGAAAAACAAATTTTGTAGAGAACCCCATCTTCTTCGATGATTATGATCTTGTCTTTTTGGGCAGCCCCATAATGGCAGGACTTCCGTCAACGCTTCTTGGTAAAAATTTGGGCCTTACAAAGTCTATACCTCCAAGAATGTATTCTGATCGTTTGATCATGCCTGGACTCAAACGTCCTGAAAGCGATGATTATGCTCCTTATGGTGTTGTTTATGCGACCTATGGCGGTGCATCCACAGGCCCCAAGGAGTGCCTTGCTACACTTGAAATTGAAAAACTCTACCTTGATAATCTCTATGTACAGAATATCGGTATGTTTGCATGCCTTGGCACCGAAGCACATCATGCAGCTGTAGATACTGTTGCTGATCAGACCGGCCTCAGTGTTGATATTGCGTCAGACACTCTCGCTAGATTTAAGGCCAATCCCAATGCAGAGGAATTTCAGAAGATGCCGCCGCATATTCTTGGTCAACTGCGGGCTGCCGCAGGTATGGGAGAGGGAGGCCCGATTCACGGCGCGGCTGAGATTTTGGAGATAGATAAAGCCAGCCGCAAGGATGGCGGTGAACATAAGCCTGAAGGCCCCGGCGGTCCTGGTGGTCCCGGTGGTCCCGGTGGTCCTGGTGGCCCCGGTGGTATGCCTATGCGTCAGCAGGAACGCAGACCCAATGCTGATGATTTTGAAGCAGCAAAGATTTTTGCACGGAATCTTGTAAAATGCTACTTCTATGACGATGGTGGTAGAAGACGCTATGGTGGCGAATTGGTATCTATTAGCTGATTCTTCTGCCTGTTTTAAGTAGCTGATGTAGAAGGGAGTACTTATAATGAAAAAGCTATTTGCTATAATTCTGACATTGACTTTTGTTTTGTCTATGTTCGCGGGCTGTGGGAATACGGCAGCAGAAACAGCATCATCTGCTGCAAGCGAAGAAATTCAGGAAGCATCTGAAACTGAGGAAGCAGTTGCGCAGGAAACTGAAGAGACGGCTGAAGTGACTGAACCGGCTGAGCCAGAAGCGTCCGATATGGAAGCATCTTCTGAGGTGGTTGCGGATGAAACAGAAGCCGAACAGACCGGGGCAACTTTAATTCCTGAAGTGGATGAGGTTGCCGAGCCCGGAAGTATTTCTTATCCACTGAATACAGATGAAGAGATTACACTCTGGAATACATCTCCCGATGGGCCTACAGCCCGGCTCTTTACCAGCCGTCAGGAGCAGTATTGTCTGCCGTATGCTGAAGAAGAAACCGGTGTGTACCTGAAGTATATTGAGTCTGCCAGCACATCCACTGTTGAGGCATTTAATCTTATGATTGCGGGTGGCGACTATGCCGATCTGATCCCGGCGGCAGATAACTATACCGGTGGCCTTACCAAAGCGTATTCTGATGATGTGATTTATGATCTGACCAATCTGATTGCAGCAAATGCGCCAGATATGTGGAATGTCTATACGCAGATGAATGACAGTACCTGGTCCACTATGCTTGAATCCGGTATGTTGCTTGCGTTCTATAGCATTGATGATGAAGTCTATGTGCAGAATGGTATGATGACACGAGAGGATCTGCTTGAAGAATAGGGAATTACGCTCCCTGATAACCTGACGATTGATGTATTTACAGACTATCTGAAGAATATGAAGAGTGCATATGATATTGATTATCCTATGGTTCCCGATTCATCGGGTTCTCTTACCAATATCTACTGCTTTGATATGGGAGACCTGCGAAATCTAGCTGGAGAGGCACAAATTCAATCCCAAGTTGGTCATGGGAGGGCTGTGAAGGCAGAAAAACTGTTGTAGAAGTGTTTTCTAATGCAAAATCCGTGGAACTGATATTGAACGGAAAATCTCTGGGAAAAAAACCAAGGAATATAAAGCAACCTTTAAACTTAAATATGAACCTGGTACTATTGTTGCAAAGGCATTTGATCAAAATGGAAAGTGTACAGGTATAGATTCGCTAACCTCAGCTAGCGGCAAAAAAGTTTTGTCTGTGATTCCTGAGCCTGGAGAATTCAAGACCAGAGGACTTTTGTATTTCAATATAAATATTGTCGGAGAGAATAATGAAATAGAAAGTAATGCTGATGCAAATCTTTCGGTTACAGTTGCTGGAGGTAAGCTCCTGGGTTTTGGAAGTGCTAATCCCAGAACCGAAGAAAGTTTTGTTACTGGGCAATATTCCACCTATTATGGAAAGGCTCAGGCCATTGTTTTGATTGAGCAGGAAAGAGAAATAACAGTTCGGGTGGAGGGCGAAAATTTAGCTGCTATTACCTATTGTATTGCGCCGTGATTGAATTATGGTGATAATTGAAATCTCTGATGTATTGCTCGAATACATCAGGGATTTTTACTCTTTTATGTGAGCTCCTCTTAATATTTCGAACCTGAATATTAAATAGCAGAGCGGATCGGATGGCGGATGGCTTATGTGACCCGGTGACCCGGAAAAATCGTATCTTTTGCAGAAATTTTTTTGCTACCGAAAAAGGGAATGCAAGCTTTGAATTTTATTTTTTAAATATTACCCTAAAAAGTAAGTCACTGAGTCACTAAAAGCCGGAAAGCGTTGAAATATAATCTTTTTTGATGACTAAACTGGTGACCAACCCGGTGACTTATGCAGGTCGGTCACCGGGAATTTCGAAAGGATCCACCATGACCGGACGAGTGAAAGCTAAAAATGATCCAGATCTGTCTGCAGTTGGTCATCTTTTTGCGCAGACTGGTCGCCGGCGTGTCACCTAATATAGCTGAACCAGACATTCAATAACCCGATCAGCAGTACGTCAAGCTTCGGTATTTCTGAGGCGGGGCAAATACAATGGACCACCTCAATATTATATGAATCGGGTATATATCCTTTGCCCATAATATATACGGATTAAGAGTTGCGAATCATCCTCGAAATCGGTATGATAATATCTGAATAACGAAAGTCCCCCAAGATATATTACGTAATTGCGAAAAATGAGGTGATCCCCATGCATGATATCTGGAATCCATGGCACGGCTGTAAAAAGTGCAGTGAGGGATGCCAAAACTGCTATATGTATTATCTGGATTCCATCCACGGTGAAGATGGTGGGAATATATATAGGACAAAGACAGGCTTCAGGTATCCACTGTCAAAATTCAAAGACGGAGGTTATAAGGTAAAAAGCGGTGAAATGCTGCGTGTCTGCATGACTTCGGACTTCTTCCTGGAGGAGGCTGATCCCTGGCGGGAGGAGGCATGGAAGATCATATATCAGAGACCGGACGTCAAGTTTTTTCTGCTTACCAAGCGGCCTGAACGTGTAGCCGACCACCTTCCATGGAATTGGGGAAATGGCTGGGAAAATGTAATGTTCAATGTCACCTGTGAAAATCAAAGAAGAGCGGATGAACGGATACCAATCCTTCTGGCACTTCCATTTAAACACAAGGGGGTTATGTGCGCTCCGTTTATAGGTCCGGTGAGCATACGCAAATACCTGCCTTACGGTCAGATTGAACAGGTGTGTTGCGATGGGGAAAACTATGATGGAGCAAGGCCGTGCCATTATGAATGGGTAAAGCAGCTGCACGATGAATGCGCGGAATACAATGTTACATTTACCTTTTGTGGAACAGGCCGACGATTCGTCAAAGATGGAAAACTCTATAAGCTGGAAGGAAGCGTGCAGAGTGAACAGGCAGCCAAATCCGGTTTGAGCTTTCAGGGAAAGCCAATCGAGTTCAGGCTTACCGATGAATGGGGCCAGCCAATTGACGCCGGCAGCCAGTATATTCCGTATTTTGGAGAGAAATGCCTGCGCTGTGGTATGAAGCCAATCTGCAATGGATGCAGCCAATGCGGTAAATGCAAATAGAAAAGGGGAGAACATATGCCCGAAGGTTCCATAAATAAAGTTATTTATCCGGATGAGGAGCTGATGTTGAATTCAACGCGTTCTCTTTACGGCAGAATCAGGCAACTGGAGGCAACGGTGGAACAGCAAAACAGGCAGCTTCAGAGCCTGTCTACAGAGCTCCTGTTGAGGGGACATTGGAAGCCTATGGAATTTGTTTCGGAGCTGCTTGGCTTTCACCATCCGGCGTATATGGTAGTGCTTTATGACTTTGCGACACAGCAGGTTACCGATACGGCAAAAAATCCGGAGATGGCAATGCTGAAGCAGACTATATTTGAAATCTTTGAAAGCAGTTTCGGTTCCCAATTTCCGGCACATTCTTGTGAAACTGATTCCGGCATGAATACCGTTCTCATTAACGTGCCATCATTTGATAACGTGTCTGGGAAAGAAAACGAGAAACTCGTGTTGGACTGTACAGTACAGTTTCTTGATGCTGTTCTAAATCAACTTAATGTTCAGTTAGTCTGCTGTATGAGTCAGTGCTGTACCCATCTCCAGCAATTGCCTGAGGCACTTAAAACCGTTCAGAGGCTTACGATATTGCAGCATTCTATGCCTGGCTGTAATCGTCTTCTATATGCAGCAAGATTGCAGTTGGAACCGACGCAGAAAGCTTTCAGTGATTCTGATCTGGTCAAAGTAAGGGCTGAGGCGTTAAAAACCAGAGACATTCCTGTTCTTCACCGTGTTTTTAACCAATATATTTTGAACGATGGTGAAACTCCGCCCAATATGAATGATCTGATCCCGCTGGTAGATCATGAATTAGCTGCGTTACATACGGAATTAAAACTGGATCGGAGACATATAGGAATCCTGCTTAACGCACAGACTGCGCTGCAAGAGGTGCGCAGTATCGACCATCTGCTAATTGTTGTGAACGATTATTTCTCTGAGGTTGACCACCTTCCAAGCAATGAATATAACCGTATATTTACAGATAAAGAAAGCCTGGCAGCAGATGTCATGCACTTTATAGACAAAAATTATACAGATCCTGCGTTGAGTCTTACCATGATTTCAGAGCATCTGCAGACAGACGCAACACGTATCGCTAAAGCATTTAAAAGCACTTACGGGATCAGGCCCTTGCAGTATATCGGAAAGAAAAGGTCGGAATACGCAATGAAGCTTTTGAGTAGCTCACGAATTACGGTTTCCGATGTTATGACAGCATCCGGGTTCTCTAACCGACGTACGTTCGACAGGGTATTTAGCCGTTATACAGGAAGTACGCCAAGTAACTTTCGGGCAAATTCCCAATGTACCAGTACCTGTGCAGATACTGATAAATAATATTCAGACAGAACCTGATAAACGTCAAATTTTGCGAATATCAGGTTCTGCCTTTTAATTTGCTGTGTGGAACAAAACAATAAAACGTATAAAATCGGCATAAAATGGCTAAAACCATAATTTGAATGACGAAAAAATTCGGCGTTTGTTGAACTCGCTGGCATGTAGACTATAATAAAAATGTCCAATATAATCTGAAAAGGAGGATCCCTATGAAAAAGTTGGTATCATTTTTGTGTATTCTATGCCTCGTAATAGGTTGCTTCTGTGGGTGTGGTAATACATCTTCATCTGAGGCAGCTTCGAGTGAAGATGTAGTTTCAGTATCCGATGAAGTTGCTGCTGAAGTTGAGGATTTTGCCGTGGATGTTGAAGAAACTGCAGTAGAAGAATCCACAAATGAGGTCGAGTCAGTGGAAGCGGTGGCATCTGTGGTTGAGGAAGCAGAACCGGAGCCGGAACCAGTGGTGATTGAATATCCGTTAGAAGAGCGTACAGAGATTTCTGTATTTTGTCCCGCGGATTCTATGGCCTTCATGCTCATGAGCAATATGGGTCTCTCAGAAGACTGGAATAATGTTCCTACTCTGAGTTATGTATATGATCAGATCAATTTTGAATTCGTTTTTGAAACTCCCAGTGAGTCCGGTGCCTCCGAACAGTTCAACCTGATGATTGCGTCCGGTGACTGGACTGATCTGTTTGAGAGTGATCGTTATACCGGTGGGGCGACACAGGCGTTGAATGATAACGTGATCATCGAGCTGACTGATCTGCTTCAGGAAAACGCCCCGGACTACTGGGCACTTCTGCAGGAACAGTCCCTTGTTGATCAGGCGAACGCCTATACGGATGATAAGCAGATTTTATCCATCAATGATATTACCGCTGTCCTGCAGCGGCAGTCCGGCCTGCTTATGCGTAAGGATATGCTGGATGGCCTTGGGTTGGAAACACCACAGACCCCCGATGAGCTCTATGAAGCTCTGGCTGCAGCATATGCGGAGTATGGAACAGATCAGACAATTTATGTAGGCAATGATGGTATTCTGGCGAATGTAATCGGTGCGTTTGGCTGTTCCGGCTTCGATCTGTCGACAAATACCGCAGATCCCGGCTTCTATCTGGAGGATGGAAAAGTTACGGCATCTCTGATCAGTGACAGCTATTATGATTACCTTCAGTATTTTATCCGCCTGTACAGTGAAGGCCTGATTACCAGTGATTTTTATTCCGCGGTAACTACCGCTGCAAGCATGGATGCCCTGTCTCTGGGAAGTGCGTTCATCTGGAGTGCTGATGGCGGCCTGATCGATTCCATGACTGCTACCGGTCAGCAGGAGATTGAAGGCTATGAACTGTGTGGCATTGCATCCATTACCGCAGAAGCAGGGGACACTTATCATTTTGCATCTGCGCTTAGTACTGTCGAAACCGATGGCACTTGTATTTCTGCCACCTGCGAAGATCCTGAAACTGCACTGAAGGTCCTGAACTGGTTTTTCACTGAAGCAGGTCAAACCTTCTGCACCTGGGGTGTTGAGGATATCACATATACGACAGAGAGTGGAGAGCCCGCATTCACTGAGGCTGTTACGGATGGTTTCTTCCCTGTAAATCTGATGTATGGTTTCTACGTATGGTCACCCTGTGCGGTATACATTGATAAGAGTGTCCTTTACAGCCAGTATTCTGACAATATGCTTTCCGCATACGACCTCTGGAGCAATGATGACGCAGAGAACACGCTTCCTGCAGGCGTCAGCCTTACAGCGGACGAGAGCGAAAGCTATACCGGTTTGATCGGAGATATCTGCACCTATGCAAGCGAACGGCTCCTGAAGTTTATTATCGGAGAAGAGGAATTAAACGAGAGTGCATGGGCAGACTTTGGCGCAGAATTGGAAAGCATGGGAATTAATGACTGTGTGGAAATCTATCAGGGTGCATATGAACGGTACATGGGCCGTGTGGCATAAAGGAGAGACATATGGAACTCAACTTAAAATTTGTAGACAGACCATTTTCGGTCGAATCGATTGAAGTGGAGACATCAGAAGGCCTGAAGCAGGTAGAATACAGACGCTATCGCCATATTCCATATGTGACAAAGCCTGTAGATCTGGGGTACCAGAGTCTGGACATTCACGTGCCTGTCTGTGTAGATGGTATGCCGGTTGACCCAACAAATTCGCCTGTGCTGATCCTGATTGGTGTTGGAGGCTATACAGCCTGCCCCAATGATGAAAAGCTTTATACCGGTCCGGGCGGTAGCCCGATTGGCAGTGGACCTGATGACGGTCCCGGTGGTCCTGGTGGACCCGGCGGACCCGGCGGTCCTGGTGGTCCAGGCGGTCCAGGCGGTCCAGGCGGCCCCGGCGGCCCGGATGGACCGGATATGATGGGACCAACACCAGATCGCCCATTTGGTAACACCTATGAAAAAGCCGGTACAGATAGTGGCCCGAAAGCACTGGCAAAAGGTTGGGTTGTCGTAATTCCCGGGGTGCGGGGGCATGATAACCAGCGCCCGGATGGGAGTTATTATGGAAAGGCACCCGCTTCAATCGTGGATCTGAAAGCTGTGGTACGTTATCTGCGCTATAACAGGGGCCTGATCCCCGGTGATACGGAAAAGATTTTTTCATCCGGAGGAAGTGCGGCCGGCGCATTAGCGGCACTGATGGCAACCTCTGGTAACGCACCTTGCTATGAGCCATATCTTGATGAAATCGGTGCTGCAAAAGAACGAGATGATGTGTTTGGATGCCTTGCATTTTGCCCAATCACAGATCTGAATCATGCCGATGCGGCCTATGAATGGCAGTACGGTATTGTGGGCGAAGCAACTTCACCATTTGATCCGGTACCGGTCAAGATGGATCCTAAGGTAACAGAGGAACTTACTGCAGAATATGTAGAATATATCAACAGCAAGGAATGGACTGGACGGGATAATTTTGGCACCATTACAGGGGATAATCTGGCAGACTATATTGTGAAGGCATACCTGAAGCCGTCCTGTGAACGATACCTGTCTGAAAAAACACAGGATGAGGTAGAAGCTTATCTCGCTGAAAATCCATGGATCACATATTCAGATGGTGAAGCCAAGTTCACCTTCAATGATTTTGTTCTTCATTGTGGACGTTCCAAAACGCAACCCGCGTTTGATGACAAAGCACTGCACATGGAACCCGCTATTTTTGGCAACGAATCAATCAATGGCCGGCATTTTACAAATTACGGGCTTCGCTATGCAACTGGGAATCCGGAGGCTGTTATTGAGCCGGAGGTTGATGTCCTGCAGAAAATGATGAATGCTATGACGTACCTGCCTCAGACAGCAGACTGTGCTAAATACTGGTGGATCCGACACGGTACATGCGACAAGGATACATCGCTTCCTGTGATCATAGGCCTGGCAACTGCCCTTGAGAATGCAGGGAAAGTAGTTAATGCGCGCTTGGTCTGGGACGGCGGACATGGTGCAGATGATGAGAAATTCGGTATGATTGACTGGATTGCCGAGATTACAGCCTAAACGCATACATTTATCTTAATTGAAATCTTACCCCCATGAACTTCACTCCCAACTGTTTTAAGCGAACAGCCGGGAGTGAAGTTTTGTGTAGCAATAGATCTCTTTGCAGACAGCACCAGTTTTGCAGCTTACTAAAAAACAACCAGCAGAACGCCCCGTTTCGGAAATACCGAAACGGGGCAGAACTGCAAAAAAGGAGAGGAGAAAGGAAAACATGAAAAACTATATAGAAAACAGCGTTCGCTGTACGTATCATCTTTGCTGGTTTTAGTATACCCGGGAATTATGGCGAAAAAAGAAACCACATAAAAACAAATTGTGAATGATTGACCAGATCGTGATTTCACAAAGTTTTGCCGTAATAGGTTTTGCGAGTTCCCGGAACAGAATCGCCCCGACTGCTTTTAGAAAGCAGCCGGGGTTTGCAGGATCGTGCTGGAGGCTCTTTATTGTCGGGCCTTATTTTAGTGCATCAACGGAATAGGTTTCCCGGTATTCCTGCAGGGACATATGATAAGCTTCCCGGAAAAGCTTATAGCAGTCAGAAAGGTTATGGAAGCCCGCCATGTCTGCGGCCTCTGCGATACAAAGATCAGTCGTTGTCAGGAGCTTCTCCAGGCGCTGAAGGCGCAGTGTCTGCCGTAGCTGGATAAAGCCGCTGCCGGTTGCGCTTCGGATAATGGAGTTCACGTGGCTGTAGCTATAGCCGAAATAGTCTGCAACATCGGATCGGGTCACATGCTCAAGGTGCCGGTTCATGTAGTCTATGATCGCACTAAACTGGGGCAGGCTTGCTGCGCCGGGCTTCTCACTGTATACGGTATACTGCGGGCTTGTTGTCCGCAGTCGGATCATTTCCGCAAAGAAGATCATCATATAGGCCTCAACAAGCTCCTGACTGCAAACGGTCGGATGATAAAATTCAGAGACCATATTCCCTACACTCTCGCGGATCCTGGCTGAATCACAGGCATAATAAAGGTAGCGGTGATCATTTTTGCCGGTGTAAATGGATTTGGCAAAAAAATTCGTAATGTCATCCTTTCGATAGAAGCGCTTGAAAAAGGCCTCGTCAAAAAACGAAGTACGCACATTAATGGAAAGCAGCAGGGTATCCTCCGACATCAGGTGCGGGCAATGGACACAGTTCGTATCAAGCACCAGAAAGGAACCGGGCGCCATTGTAATCGTCTGAGCTTCGATCGTCATCTGCACAGAGCCGGATAGCAGATAAGAGATTTCTATATTGTCATGGCAGTGCAGAAAGATATCATCAGTAAACGGTGTTTCCTTTATGCTTACCAGCTGCCCGTCCTCGAAGAGACCGTGAAGAACCGTAACACCGTTCTGGATCTGGTCGTTTTGCGGCGGTGCCGGCATTGGATGATGCGCCAGGGTCAGCAATTCCTGATACAACTCCGAAAAATCATTCATATTGCCACCTCCACAGTCTAAGCATAACAGAATACTCCATTAAAAACTATATCCTATTTTGCACCGGATATATCTGAATTCGCAGGTGACCACTGAAATCGGAATAGCTTGCAAAGTGGTTTTTATATCAAACGGAGGGAAGCATAAGTATTGCCAACGAGCACATTGTACCTATAAATGTATTGATGCGAAAATTAACGATTTATGATTGCGGAAATTAACAATTTATGTGAAAGACAGCTATTTTTCACAAGTTTGATGGCCAATTCCCGCATTTTCATCCTGTTTTTACAGTGCTAAGATGAAAACAGGAATCTAATCAGAATTGGAGGCCAACGACACATCACCTGAAGGTAGTGGGGAGTTGACGATTATCGACGGTGAACAGGTTCCGATCAGCGTCGGTAGCTATGTCGGTAATGTGGTGCTGAACGTGTGCTAATAGCCGAGCGAATGTATATTGGATGGGAGATGAACGCATGTGATCAAAGCATATGATCTCCGCACCCAGCGGGTACCACACCCGATGGGGATTGCGGGGCAGTCCGGACCGGATTTTTCATGGAAGCTGTGCTCTGATGAAACGGATCAGTATCAGCGTGCCTACCGACTGATCGCTGCCAGTGTGCCCGAAAAGCTTGCTGATGGGACAGCCGATTTCTATGACAGTGGGAGGGTGGAGTCTGACCGGACGTTGGATGTCAGCTGGAGCATTGGAATGCCTGCGCCCTTCAGCAGAGTGTGGTGGACGGTAACAGTATGGGATCAGGACGATCATAGCTATACAGCGGAACCGGTCTGGTTTGAGACGGGCCCGGGTCCGGAAATGTTTAATGGCAAAACGATCTTCGCCGGTGAAGCCGCGGATCAGCCCTATACAAAAACCTCTTTTGCAACAACGGCACCGGCATTGGATATGCCGGCGTTCCCGGCAGAGGGAATGGGTGACATCGGCCCGGGGGCTCCACCTCCCGAGGACGGCCCCGGCGGTCCGCCTCCAGAGGGTGGTGACTTCCCAATGCCTGGTGCGCCAAAGGCAAAACCCGAATATTACTTCCGGCATACCTTTGGCCTGAAGGAAAAGCCTGTCCGCGCACGGCTTTATCTGACTGCCAGCGGTCCCTGCCTGGTCCGGTTAAACGGAAACCCTGCAGGTGAATGGCTGAACGATCCGTCGCCGAATGCCTGCTCGCTGCGCAGTCTCTATACTGCATATGATATCACTGACGGCCTTTGCGAAGGACCTAATGCAGTCGCAATTTCCTGCTCCGCGGCTAACATTACGGCAATCCTGTATGTTGTGTATACGGACGGAAGCTCTGTGGTTATTTCTACAGATGAAGCCTGGCGCTGGGAAGAAGGCCCCACACAGCTGATCGGAACCGGTGAGGTTTATGATGCCAACGCGGAGATCAGCGGCTGGGATCTGCCGGACTACGATGACAGCGCATGGAACTATGCACAGTCCGGGCCTGACCCGCTAATTGAGCTGTACCCCAATCAGGATTACACCCAGAGGGTTGTGTGGTCAGAGCATCCATCGGCCTTAGAGCCTACGGAGTGGGGAACACTCCGCACAAAGGCGTCTCGGATCACAGCCGGCAGGATCCGGGTCACCATCCCGGCAGGCATTCCTGCAGGAACTGAAATCTGCTTCTATATGGCGGAAAAGGAACTGCGGAACGGGGAGATCATCCGGGGCACCGACCCGCTGGGTAATCCCGAAGAGGGCGGAAGCGACTGCTTTACCTATATCTGCAGTGGAAAAGAGGACGGAAAAACCGCGTGGGCTCCACGCTACAGCTTTTCCGGAATCGGCTGGCTTGAGGTCATCGGCTGGCCGGAGGATACCCCAATCAGTCCAGAGCTGATCACCTTTGAGGCGGTCCTGAACGATGTGCCCCATATTTCCGAAATGCAGTCCTCAGAACCGATGTTCACGAAGCTCCATCAGATGCTGATCGATACCATCCAGAATAACTTCCATGGCGTGCTGACCACCTGCCCACCCTATGAGAAGGGACCGGCAGACGGAGATACCAGTGTGACGCTGCCTGCATTCCTCTGGAATATGGATTGCCTGCCAATCGTGCGTCGCCTTGATGACGACTTTGCGGCAACCATCCGTACCCGGATCAGCTATACGGAGGAGGACCTGAAGCAGAATAAGGTTGCTCCGGGCATGATCCGCACGGTGCCTGAATGGTCCTCCATGCTGGTCCACAATTGCAGGAATCTGATAGATATGCTGGGCTACCGTAAAGAGCTTTCAGAATTCTGGCCGGAATTCGAGCGCTATTTCGGGAATGAAATTGCCGAACTGCACTACAGTGACTACCTGGTGGACAGCTTCTTTGGCGGGGACTGGAACAGCCCTGACGGAAACGGTGCACCCGAGGGTGGAACGCTCAGTGGAACCTGCTATGAATATTATTCCCTTGTGACAATGGCAGATCTGGCAGATGAATCCGGACATCCGGAAGCTGCAGCGCGATTCCGTGCGGAGGCGGAAAAAACCCGTAGCTCCATCAATGAAAAATGCTTTGATGCGGAAGCGAGCGAATATCACACCGCCAGAGCGACCTATTATCCAGCCTGGGGACCGCCACCCTGGGATGGAAAGGGGAAACCGCCGCTTCCTGTGGGATACCGGCAGACCTCTAACCTGCTGCCTGTTACCTTCGGCATTATTCCGGAGGATGCGGAAAAGGCGGCCGTAGAGAGGCTCAGTAAAAAGATTGCCGAAAACGGCAACCATCTGAATACCGGCTTTGTTGGCGCAAAATACCTGCTGACCACCCTGTCAGACAAGGGCTACCTGGAACAGGCCTATGAAATTGCATCACAGCATACTTATCCCTCCTGGGGCTGGTGGATCGATCAGGGAGCCACTACCTGCTGGGAACAGTGGGGAACCTTCTCCCGCTCCTATGACCATTATTTCCTTGCAGCCGGACCAGAGGACTGGTTCCGTGAGACGCTGGCAGGAATCCGCGACGAAAAGGACGGCTATAAGACCTTTACCGTTGCGCCGCAGATTCCGGAAAAGCTGCAGTATTTCGGTATGGCATCCGAAACCGCACGTGGCAGGGTATCCTCTTATTGGGAAAAGTCGGCAGACGGCCTGACGCTGAAGCTGGAAATCCCAGTGGGATCCTCTGCAAAGGTTGTCCTGCCTGCCGGATATACACGGGAGATCATGATCAACGATGTGCCTTCGGAGCAGCAGATATTCACACTGCACTCCGGTACATATATCTGTAAACTGAAAGGATGAGCGATATGAAAAAAACTGGAAAGCTTATGGCAATGCTTCTGGCTGCAGTACTGGCATTTTCACTTGCGGCCTGCGGTGCCGGCAGCTCTACTGTGGATTCAACTGCAGCAGGAAGTGCAGCGGTCTCTTCTGCAGAATCTTCAGCAGCGAATGCTGAGACTGCAACTGCTGTGGAAGAAGCAACGCCTGCCGATTCCACTGCCGAAGAAATAGCATCTGACGATACCGCAGCTCCGGCAACCGGACCGGTAGAACTCCCTATTTCCGAAGAAAAGCTGACCTACACCATGTTTATGACCGAGCCCTTTTTTATCGGCTCACTGATCGACTCCATGTCCGAGGATCTGGGCCTCTTTAAGGCAGCACAGGAAAACACCAATATTTACTTTGACGTAACCGCGGTCAATGGAGAAACCTTTGATGAGCAGTTCCAGCTGATGGTTGCTTCCGGCGATTATTATGATGTCATGGACGGCATGAGCAAGTATCCTGCCGGCTATGACGCGGCGATTGAAGAAGATATCTGCATAGACCTGTATGATCTGGTGCTGGAGTACGCGCCTAATTACTATGCGGCAATTTCTCAGGATGCAGACACCATTGCGCAGCTGGTTACCGATGAAGGAAATATGGCAACCTTTGGACTGATGTACAAGAGCGCGAACTGTGAAACACAGGGCTATCTGATCCGTCAGGACTGGCTGGATGAGCTCGGCCTTGAGATTCCAACTACCTATGATGAGCTGCACGATGTGTTGGCTGCCTTTAAGGAAAACTATAACTGCGAAGGTATGTATTACGGTGGCGTGGACGATGCACGTCTGGACTATGGCTACGAATGCGCAAACGGTGGATATATGGTCATTGACGGGGCCATCGTCAGCGGTTATCTGCAGGACAGCTACTATGAGTATATCTCCATGGTACGTGACTGGTATTCTGAGGGCCTGATCTACTCCGATTATTATTCTGCAGCGACCGGTGACTACGACCAGCTGCTGGTCAGCAACAATACCGGCATTGTTCAGGGCGCGGCTACCAGCTTCTCCACAATTTACGCATATCTTACAGAGGACGAGCTTGACAGCTTCAGCCTTGCAGCTATGACTCCTGTTAAGAATAACGCAGATGATGAACTGCATTACTCCTGGAACGCTCCCAGCTATTTGAAGCGCACCGATGCATGGGCAATCGGCAGCTGCTGTGAGGATCCGGTTCCGTTGGTTGAATTTGTAAACTATATGTATTCTGATGAGGGCTCGCTGCTCTTTAACTACGGCACGGAAGGCGAAACCTTTACCTATGACGAAGATGGTAAACCCCAGTATACGGATCTGGTGATCAACAACCCGGATAATCCTTACTTTTTTGCAAGCTACCTCTACGTCAGTAATGCAGCAACCGAATATTTTCCCAGCCTGATGGATGTTTCCGCATCCTATTACGCCTTCGGCGATGCAGAATGGAACGCGTATGACCTGTTCAGCACACTTTCCAATGATGGTGCCTATAATGTTCCTAATGGCATTGCCATGACCGCAGAAGAAAGTGAACGCTATTCAGAGCTGGAAAGTGACTTTGATACCTATGTAGAAGAGACTATTAACAGCTGGGTGATCGGCCAGAGCACACTGGACGAAGCAGCGTTTGAAGCCTTTAAGGCCCAGCTGCAGGAGCTCGGACTTGAAGAGATGATCTCTCTCAAGCAGGCAGCCTACGACCGTTATCAGGATAAGCTTTCGTCGCTGGGCTTCTGAAAAAAGAAAACATTCCTGACCTTTAGCTGCCCTGGTTTTCCGGGGCAGCTTTTCTGAATCAGACATTGAGGAAAAATGAACGGCACTATGCAGCAGTGCTGCAAGTCTGCACTAGGGTTATGGGGCGTATGTACGCAATCCGCGCAATGCTTTTGCAAAAGTGCTTAACGCATTTCAGAAAGTGATAATTGCATGCTGCCGAAAGCTCAGTTAAAATATTATGGGGGATTGTAAATTTATAATAATATGTGATTACCCTAACGCTACTGATAAAAGGAGATATGCCCTATGAGTTTCATGAAACGAATTCTCAGGCAGGCTTCCATCATGCCTATGTTGCTTGCCGGCCTGGCACCCGGTGGTCCGGGTGATCCCGGTGGCCCCGGTGGTCCGGGTGGTCCGGGTGGTCCTGGTGGCCCTGGCGGTCCTGGTGGCCCTGGCGGTCCCGGTGGCCCTGGCGGTCCCGGTGGCCCTGGTGGTGAACCTGAGCCGCCGGCACCTGCAGCGATTACCCTGCTAGGGGACTATGACAGTCTGAAAAATCCGGAGGCAGACGGCTTTGCCCTGGATCTCCGCCTGATGGAGGCTATAGACGGCTGCTTCTGCGAGGATGCGCCTGTTACGGATTCCATGCGTGCCAAGTTGTCTGAAGGCATCCGTGCCCTGTCTGTGGACGGGAAAAACAGCTATGACCTTGCACAGGCAGAGGCTGCTGAAACCCGCGGACAGCTTGCCCTTGCTCTGCAGGCTGCCCTGACTGCCAATGGGGCTCTGCCGGAAATCTCTTATAATAAAGAGGTACGGGTCGACGAAGGAATCAAAACCATCGAAAACGCTTACATCTTCTATGCTGGTGGGAATGCACTGGAAAACGGGGGTACCTCTGAGCTGGTGGTACGTAACAGTATTATCCGTGGCACAACAACAAAGGAGTCGAAGCTCCTGCCCGGGCCTCCCGCCGGCCTGCTGATCTCTGGCAGTATCCGAACCACACTGGCGGGCTATCAGGCACAGTCCTATTATATCGGCTCTAAGGTTATTACCAAGGACTGGGCAACACTGGCCACCGATGGGGCTGAACCCATCGGTAAGGAAGGGGAGAAGGAACTCTCCGTCTTCCTCTATAACTCCGAGGGAATTGCCGAAAATGCCGGCTATGGTACCTATTCGGATATTTTCTGTAATGTCAGCCTCTACGGCTCCAAACTGACTTCCCCTGAGCTGGGCGCGCTTTCCGGAACCTTTGGTCCGCTGACCTTCAGTACCATAGCTGCGGGCGAGGCGTCGCCACTGGCCGCTTACCTGAAGCCCGAGGATCTGGTAGAAGATAAGCAGCGCGGCAGCCATGTTCTGGCCGGGCGCAATGCTGTTGTGATCCACTGCGTGTCCCTGCCGCCCTATTGGGGGCGTGAGGGCTACAGCCAGACCGAACTGCCCACACACAGTGGCCGCCTGACTGTAGAGGGCAGTACACTGGAAACCCGGCGGTCCCTCGACCATAATCTGCACTATGACGGGCAGGTTGGTGACTATATTGCCCGCTGCGCCGGCTCTGTGGTTCTGGTAAAAAGCTGTAATGCAGAGATCAGCCTGAAGCAGGGGCGCCTGCTGGCCGATCCTGCCGGTACCGGTGCTGCGATTCATACAGTCATCAACAGCGATCTGGCCTTTATGGTCCGTGTGGCTGACGGAACGGTTTATCCCGGTACCCATGTGGATTCTGAGAATTCTGAAATTCTGGGTGATATCCTGCATGAGGACTACCAGCGGGACCTCTATCTGAGTCTGAAGGGTACCACGCTTACCGGCAGACTCGTTACCGGTACGGTCGAAAGCTGGAATGCCGACTGCGCTGCACGCGGTATCACCAACTATATCATTGACCCACAGGGTTATCAGACAATCCATGGCAGCCATGTTACCCTTAGCGCCGGCACCGTTTGGACTGTGACCGCAGACTCCAACATGAATGACCTTACCATCGAGGCCGGTGCTCAGGTATCGGCTCCTGAGGGCAGAAAGCTGACCCTGCAGGTTAACGGTATGCCTGTTGATCTGGTGCCCGGTACCTATAACGGAGACGTAAGGATCCTGGTCACTGAAGCCTGAAGCCGTAAAGCCATAAATCCGCATCCGGATGGATGCATAAAATAAGGAGGATTTTTATGAAGAAAAGAACACTTGCGCTGCTGCTTGCCGCTGCACTCTGTCTGGGCCTGCTGGCCGGCTGTGGTAACGCAGCCGCCTCTTCAGCAGAAAGCGCGGCAGCTGAGAGCATCTCTGAGGTAACTGAAGAAGAAGCACCCGCAGCAGAGGAAGCTCCGGCAGAAGAATCACCCGTAGCCGAAGAAGAAGCATCTGCTGCTGAGGAGGCCCCCGCCGCCGAGGAGGAAACCGTTGCCGAGGAAGAAGCTCCTGTAGAGCATGAGCCGGTTACCCTTCCAATCACTGAGGAGGAGACCACATACACCATGTGGGCAACCCTGCATCCTGCCTACATGAACTATGTGACAGACCTTGCAGATACCACCATCTGGAAGGAACTGGCGGAGCGCACCAACATCAGCTTTGAATTTACGGCTGTCAGCGGCATTACCGCTTCAGATAGCTTCGGTCTCATGATTGCCGGCGGCGATTACACCGATGTCATCTGCGAAATGGACCTCTTCTCCGAGGGCGTTGAGGCCGCTATTGAGCAGGATATCATACTGGATATCCGCGAGGGTGTTGAGGAATATGCACCTACCTACTGGGATTACATCTGCAGCGATGATGCAGCTTATCTGACTCTGGTCACCGATTCCGGTGCTATGGGCCTGCTGGCAACCATTCGCGGCGAGACCGGCTCCACCGACCTGAACGGCCCCATGGTCCGCCTTGACTGGCTGGAGGAATTCGGCATGGAAGATCCCACTACCATTGAGGATCTTTATGCTTACCTGACCCAGGCCAATGAAACCTATGGCGCTGTGACTGAGTTCAGTGCTGACGGCGCAGACTCTCTGCTTATGAGTATCTACAACCTGTCCGAGTATATTGTTGAGGACGGCGAGGTTTACTCTGCCTATACCTCTGACCGCTTCTACAACTATCTTGAGACCGCTTCCCAGTGGTATCAGGAGGGTATCATTGATCCCAACTTCTATACCATCAACGACACCACTGAGAATGCTTCCAAGTGCGCAAACGGCCAGTATTCTCTCTTCAGCAGCTCTGCACAGGGCTTTACCCGTATCCTGCAGCACGTTGTTGATGCTGACAGCTCCATTGTTCTGCATCCGATCGCTTATGTGACGACTGAGGTTTCTCCTGAGATCTGCGTTGGTCAGGATAATGCTCTGATCACCGATGACGATACCTGGGCAATCTCCACTGCCTGCGACGATCCTGAGCCTCTGCTGACTCTGGTGGAGTACATGTGCTCTGAAGAGGGCCAGCTGCTCTATAACTACGGCCTTGAGGATGTCAACTACACCCTGAATGCCGATGGCGAACCCGAATGGACCGAGTACATGACCGCCAACGAAGAATACGCCTTCGATATTCTTGAATACCTGGAGGCAACTGCTTCACTGCCCGGTATCCGTGACTTCAAGCGTGAGATGTGGGGCTACTCCGAGCAGGAGCTGCTGGCTGTTGAGCTCTACGGCAGCATGAACACCAGCTTCAATTATCCCAGCTATGCCGTTATGACCTCTGATGAATCCACCGAATACAGTGCGATTGAAGCCGACCTCTCCACCTATGCCGAGAGTGAGATCCTGGCCTTTATCACTGGCCAGAAGGAATTCAATGACGCTGCATGGGATGAATTCCAGGATACACTGGATTCCATGGGCATTGCGGATATGATCGCCCTGAAGCAGGCCGCCTATGACCGCGCCCAGGAGAAGCTTGCAGCGCTGGACTGAGCCCTGTAAAGCACATCTGAAGCGAGCGTTATAAGGCTCTATAGAAAGCACCAAACCGGCAGAAGCCAGAAAGACTTCTGCCGGTTTATAATAATGGTTTAGTCCTGCAGCTGGTTCAGGAGCCTGCTGACCATGCGGATCGCTTCGTCCACCTGTGCCCGGGCACGGTTGATCTTATCCTGTACCATCCAGTCAACAACAAATCCGTCAAAGAACCAGTCAGCGAAGGAGAGAAAGTCTCCGGTGTCAAGGTTCGTATCACAGGACATACAGACATCCTGCAGTTCACGACTGAAGCAGTGCAGGTTGTATTTGGCCTCCTCCAGATGCCCTCTGGCACGGTCCATTTTGGAATGCTTGACCAGAGTGGAAACCAGCCCACCGCCAAACATATCCACAATGCCCCAGTTGCCTGCGCTTTTCAGATCTTCCCTTGCAGCTTTCAGGCTTTGCAGAGCGGTAAAGCCTGCGTCAAAGGCCTCACGCCGCTCTTTCTCATAATCATAATACATAGCTCCGGCCATATCATTCATCTCCGTTTTTGTCCGGGTAATTCTCTTATGTTTCGATTATACAGAGACTGCACATCGGAATCCATGTCAGCTTCAGAAGAATATATGTGGATATTTTGCAATATTCGAAAAATAAGCCGGCAAAGGATAGCGTCAGCCTCAGGTCTGACGAATGTACACAGGTTAATGCTACAGTGTTCAAAGATTCCCTGCCGGGTAGAGCTGAAATTCATTGATTTTGCCTCCGGGCCTTGCTATAACTAATGTAGCAACAGTACTGCCCCCACTCTGTGGATATGCATCAGGGAAAGCGGAGGGCAGGTGAAAGGAGCTCTGAGCATATGGAGCAACAGATTGCGGGAATCCGGTGGAAGGACAAGTTCTGCTATGGCATCGGCGAGGTCGCCAGCGGTGTCACGTTCGGACTTGTAAGCTCGGTACTTCAGAAATATTATACGGATGTACTTGGAATCGGCGTTATTAACATCATGCTGCTCTTCGTGCTTGCGCGCTTCTGGGATGCGGCCAATGACATGATCTGCGGCCATATCATCGCAAGGCTGGAGCCGGATCAGACCGGCCGCTACCGCAGATGGTTCAAATGGTTTGCCGGGCCGCTGGCTGTCTGTACAGTCCTGATGTTCGTAAAACTCCCGGGCCTGTCTTCGATCGCTTATTTCCTCTATGCCTGTGTGACCTATATCCTGTTCGGTATGGTATATACCTGCCTGAATGTTCCCTATGGGTCCCTTGCGCAGGCGGTCACACTGGACAGCGGCGAACGTTCCTCGTTGTCTGTCGCCCGCTCGGTAGGTGGCGTATTTGGCGGGATCCCCGCTCTGCTCCTGATCAGCTTCTGCTATGAGACGGGCGCTGATGACGTCAAGCGAATGAGTTATCCAATCATTATCACAGGTGTCGTTGCCATTGCGCTACTCTCCCTGATCTCTTATGTTATTCTTTATTGCGGCACAAAAGAGCGGATTGTAGAACCGGGGAAAGCCAACCGGAAGGGCATCTTTGCGCAAAGCGTGAAAGCGCTGCTGGCAGACCGCGCATTCCTTACGGCATCGGTTGTAGCTATGCTCTTTCTGGCCTCTCAGCAGTTCTCCATGAGCTACAGTACCTATCTGTTTCAGTATTACTTTAATGCGCCCGGGCTTACTATGCTGCCGACTGTTTTCCAGTACCTGCCGATTGCTGTGATGATGTTCTTTGCTACCCGTCTGGGCAACCGGTTTGGCCGCAGGGAAATCTGTGCGTATGGTGTTTTGGCCGCAGGGGCAGGGAATCTGATCCTGTATTTTATGCATACAGCGAATGTCTGGTTGTACATACTCGTACTGCTGATCTCCGGTGTCGGTACAACCTTTATCTATCTGCTGACCTGGTCCATTGCATCGGACGCGATCGACCATGCCGCACTTGCTTCCGGTGTGGAAGAGCCTTATGCATATTCCTTCTTCTCCTTTATGCGAAAGCTGGGGCATTGTGTAGCTGCTGTTTGCGTCAACCTGGCTCTGTTTAAGATCGGTTATGCCGGAAATGTATTGAATACGGCAAACATCACAGGCAGCACGCTTTCTGAAATGTACACATGGTCTGTACTGGTTCCCGCGCTCCTGTACCTGGCCATTTTCCTGCTTTTGCGGTTTGTGTATCCGCTTGGCAGGCGGGCAGTCCTCGAGCAGCAGAAAGAGAAGGAACGGAGATGGCGGAAAGCCTGATCTTGAAGTCTGCTTCAAAAACGGTAAAACAGAATTCGAGCCCATGGGCATATATGAAAATCATGGGAAAATTATCCCAGCACTCTTGACATTGGCCTGATCTATACGATGAATGCTCCAAAGGACTACTTTGAGAAGAATATGTATCCGGCGCTTCGCTTTCAGGAAACCATGATGAAAGCGATGCTGAAGGGCGATGTGAGATGTTACGCAGCTTGTGATACGATGCAGGTTGGTGATTACAGCAGATACAGCTTGGGAGCATTCAGCGAGGAAACAAAGAAGGCCCATCATGATGAACAGTTCCCTGTTGATCTGAAGGAAGCATTTCGCATGGGCGCCGAGATGAGCGAAAAGAGATAAATTTTATTGGAAGGAGATCCCTATGAAAGAAAGATCTGTCATCTGTTCTTCCGGAAATGACGCAGTCGATTATATGCTGCGGGAAATCACATACATTTGCCGAAATTTAAAAAAACGTGCGCCGGGAAGCAGCGGCGAACGCGAAGCAGCGGAATACATGGCAGGAAAATTAAGAGAAGAGTGCGGATGCAGCCATGTGGAGATTGAGTCATTTAAGGAGCATCCGGCTGCTTTTTATGGATATTTTTGGTTTTCCGCATTCTTTGATCTTTTTTCCTGGATCGGGTATTTTATCCATCCGGTCATCAGCATTGTATCCGGCAGTCTTGCTTTGACCCTTTTTGTGTTTCAGTTTCTGCTGTATAAAAAGATGATCGACCCGCTGTTTCCAACAAAAACAGGAACAAATGTCACTGCGATCCGGCCCTGCAGCGGAGAAGTCAGGCAGCGGGTGTTCCTGAACGGACATATAGATGCAGCGTGGGAGTTTCCCCTGAATCATTATTTCGGCGGTGTTGTGTTTGAACTTCCGGGTTTGATGACGCTGATCGGTGTGCTGCTTATGATTTGTGTCTCAATTTGCTCACTTTCCGGCTGCGGATGGGCAGACAGGGCCGCTCTGTATTGCGTCATATTCGTTCCTTTTTTTGCGCTTATCGCAATTACCTATAATCCCCGCCGCATCGTAGATGGAGCAAATGACAATCTGTCCGGATGTTATATCGGCATTTCCCTGCTGCATGAGATGGAGAGGCATGATATTGATTTTGAGCATACGGAAGTCGGTGTGATCCTTACAGGTTCGGAGGAGGCAGGGCTTCGCGGCGCGAAAGCATGGGGATCGGCGCACAAAAGCGATTATCAGGATGTCCCAACTTATATTATTTCTTTCGATACGATTCATGATCCGAAATATCTGGCCGTGAATGAACGTGATTTGAACGGCACCTTGAAGGCGGATAAGCAGTTGGGAGATATGTTCATACAAGCCGCGGAGCGGGCCGGTGTTCCTTGCAAAAGGAGCTGGGTTCCTCCGTTCGGAGGTTCAACAGACAGTGCGGCATTTACACAGGCCGGTTTTCGTTCCGTTGGAATCACCGGGCTGAACCATAAGCTGGAAGATTATTACCATACCCGCAGGGACAGCTATGATAATATGAATCGTGATGGTTTGTATAATTGCTATGCTATTACAGCAGAATTTGTTAAAATGCTTGACGCAAACTCCTGAAACGGTATATTCCGAAATGATATACAGATAGACATGAGTGTACAACTTCCGGCTTGCCGGTCAGAAAATTTCCCTGTCCGTCCCTTGACAAACACGGGTTGGGACAAAACATATCAGAATCGGCCAAAGTGAGTCATAGCCCGACAAATTATAATTTGTTAATCGAATGGTAATTCTAAAATGATTGAAAATGCGAAAAAATTGATGATTTGCCGCCGCACACTCGTGACTTTAGTCGTGAGTAAGGCGGCATTTTTTGCCATATTTTCTTGCTATAATAGGTAACATATGGTATAATATCTATATGGATAAAACATGTTATTTTTCAATGCCAAACGATGTTACGTATGGTCGTGGATATGTTTACTCACTACAGTATCATATCGTTTGGGTCACAAAGTACAGAAAGCCTGTTCTTGCTGGTGACATTGAGGACGATGTAAGAGACTATCTGGTTGAAACGCTTGACGCTTTGAGTATGAAACCCCTTGCTATGGAGATTATGCCGGATCATATACATCTGCTCGTAGATTGTAAGCCTCAGTTGTGCCTGTCAGATGCTATCAAGGTTCTAAAAGGCAATACAGCAAGATGGTTGTTTCTTAAGCATCCTGAACTCAAGAACCAGCTCTGGGGTGGGCACTTATGGACCCCATCGTATTTTGTCGCCACCGTAAGTGACAGGACCCTTGAACAGGTAAAACACTATATAGACCATCAGAAGACACATTAATTCAGGGGAGGAGGACCACGGCATGAAAATTATTTCTACCTACGGCGTTAAGATCAAACATTATAATCATATCTTCAAAGACACTGTATCTATTTATCGGAATGCCGTGGATTTTTTTATCAGCATATGTCTTCGGGAATGGGACGGCATCTCTGACATAAGCGGGGACCTGTTAAGACAGCAGTATGTTGAGCGTTTGTGTCATGGAACAAAAGGGAATCCATCTCCCAGATACAGTGGTTTTGACAGCCTGTTCTACAAATTTCCGAGTTATCTTCGCCGCGGAGCTATTAATGAGGCTATCGGTAAGGTATCTTCCTACAGGAGCAGCCTTTACAGCTGGGAAGCCGCAGAGCCTCAGTTTCGTGGCAGAGTGCCATCTGCTCCCCGAGCAGGCTATGTTTATCCTTGTATGTACAGGGATAATATGTATAAACAGACATGCAATGAATACGAAGCGCAAATCAAAGTCTTCATCCGTAATACCTGGGACTGGATCACTGTACAGTTGAAAAAGTCCGATGTAGACTATATCACAAAACATTGTATGTCCCGCAGAAAGTGTGCGCCGACACTTCAGAGACGTGGAAGAGAATGGTTCCTGGATTTTCCTTTTGAGGAAATGCCGACATTAAGAAATACAGCAATCAATGATCGGGTTGCTATAGCTGTAGATTTGGGCATTAATAATGCCTGTACCTGTAGTGTAATGAATTCTGAGGGCACTATCTTTGCCAGAAAATTTTTAAAGCTGACAAAAGAACAAGACTCTCTGAAGCATTCCATAAAAAGGATTAAAAAGGCACAACAGCATGGTAACAGGCATATGCCACGTCTGTGGGCAGCGGCAAAAGGAATCAATAACCACATTGCTGTTGAGACAGCACAGTTTATTGTATCCTGTGCTCAACTCTATGACGCAGATGTAATCGTATTTGAGCATCTGGATACCAGGGGCAAGAAACATGGCAGCACAAAACAGAAGTTACATCTCTGGCGGTCACAGTATGTACAGAAAATTGTAGCCAATAAAGCCCACAGGCTGGGGATCCGAATCAGTCACGTCAATGCATGGGGAACGAGCCGTTTGGCCTTCGATGGCTCCGGATGTGTATTGCGCGGCAAAGAGGCGGATCTTGGCTCCTATAGTGTTTGTAAGTTTACAAATGGCAAAGTATATAACTGCGACCTTTCCACATCCTACAACATAGGGAGCAGATACTTTGTTCGGGAAATCTTAAAATCCTTGCCCGAAAGGGAGAGGTTAGCTCTTGAGGCAGAAGTTCCTCAGGCAGCTAAGAGAAGCACCTGCACGTTGTCTACGTTAATTAGTCTGAATGCGGTCTTAGCAGCGTATGCTGCATAAGTAACTGAGTTCAGACCGTATAGTAGAAACGCAGTCCATCCTCCTAAAGAGGATATACCGGAAGCAAGCGTAGTTTTTTCCGGTGTTGGAAGCACGCGACTTTAGTCGTGTGAGGCTTCACGAAATCGCAAAAATATACTATGATATACAGCAAGCAGACAAGGAGGCCTGAAACGGCAGCCTTGCCTGCTTTTTTGTTAAAAGAATTATTTTGAAGGCCTGAAGCTTTTAAAGCAGTGTGCTTCGCATGGCCGCTTAGTCGCACCTGTCAGACAGGGAGAGCGAAGACGGACCGTAGCGCATCTAAACTCGACACTCCCTGCAGGCTGGCATGCGCCCGCAGGACAACTTCATTAAAGGAGCCGAATCCATATGATAAGACTGGAAGACTATCTGTATCAGGGAGATACGATATTTAAGATTTTAAAGAATTATTCTGATGACCTGGAAACAAGTGCTTTTGCGAATCAGAATCAGATTGATCTGGTTCACAGCAGGTTTCTCGGGCAGATTTATGAATTGCTGGAGCACAACGAGTTCCTGACGTCTCAGTCTCAACGTGTGCGTGAATTCTATAAATTTATGGTAATGGAATACCCATACCTTGCTTTTACTTTTAAGGGGCGGATCAAATCCCTCATCCGTGCTGAGGAAAAATTTAACCGATACATTGTGGATTACACCAATGATCACGCTCAGCAGACCGGTCAGCTCCCGGATATCGCAGACGTGAAGAGAAAGCTGGAATGCGTCAGAGATCTGATCGCTTATCGGATTGTCATTTCGCTTCCCAAATGCCGGGTAAATAATGATCGGGACCGCAAGAAGGAAGAGATAAGGCTACTTTATGAAATTGCCAATATTCTACCGGATTTTCTGCAAAAGCATGATTTTTTACTTGTTAAATCCAATACGTTGGAAACAATCTGTGGAAAGGATATTGACAATCAGTGGAGAGAATATTACAGAGATTACGTTTATTCTCCAACTGCCAGTGGCTACCAATCCTTACATCTGACAGTATTTGACGTGCAGGCAAGATGCTATATTGAACTGCAGCTTCGCTCAAAAGAAATGGATGACTGCGCCGAGATTGGTCAGGCAAATCATCAGGGATATGAGAAAATGCAATTCAGCCTGGCCAATCAGGGAAGGATCCTTTCGGAAGGAATCTGTAATTATTATGATGAGGCCTATGACAGGCTTTGCTCTCTTGAAAGACTTGATCTGTCAAAACTGGATGTAAATATGTTTGCGGCTGTAAACAACAGCCTGATCAACGATGGATGCGGCCTGTTTCGAGGAAGACAGATTCTGCCTTTTGAGCATTTATCCAGGTTTCAGAATGGAATCGTAGACTAAACAATGTTTGCGGCAGGCTATCTCAGCTGATCGTATCCTCACGGATCTGCTGAAACAGCTTCTTATGCTTTTCCTTTTCCGATTTCAGGCATACCAGATAGTAATCCGTACAGCACTCCGGATCTGCCAGACGGACGTTGATACGCCCGGGGATAGTCTGTCCGCGTTTTATGAAGTAGCTGGAGGAAAACATGGGATATTCTGAATTTGCGCCGATTTCAGAATAGGATTCTTCCTCAATCTGCAGAAGGTATCTGCTGTTCGGCGTTTTGTCCCGGTGAACCTTTGACCAGAAGCCGATGCGCTGCAGCAGAAGGATGGAGAGCCCATCCAGATCCTTCAGGTGAAGCTGCGGATAGAAGGAAAGCGGGTTTCCGGAAGAAAGTGACATATAGAGCGATTCGCTTCCGCACTTCTTCGCATAGAAACAGTCATCGTCAGGTTTATAATGCAGAACAGCAAGCTGATAAATGCCCTGCTTCAATTTATCTTCATAATCTGCGTCATCTGTCATATCCGCCGCGATAGTCATGCCGCTGTAGAGCATATTGATCACGGGAGTCAGCACAGCCTGTGGTACCGGAGCGCAGTAACCGATGGAAAGTGTGTGCAGGCTGCGGTCGTAGGACCTGACCTTATTTTCAAAATCTGCAGCAGACAAAAGAACCTGCCCTGCGCACTCTGCTGCATGCATGCCGGTTTCATTCAGCCGGAGATGATTTTTGCTGCGGATAAATAGTGTAAGACCAAGCTCGTCCTCCAGCTGCTTCATAGACCGGGTAAGCGTCGGCTGGGAAATATGGAGCTTTTCCGATGCAGCACTTAATGTGCCACACGCAGCAAATGCAGCCAACTGCTCCAGTAAACGAAGTTCAATCATAGCGGTCAATCCTCCAGTATTCAAAAAATGAATAGTAGTATCAGCTATTGGTATTGTACATTAAGAAAGCTTCCATGTAAACTGATATCAGGTAAAACCACATGCAATATTGGAAAGGAAGCGAGAATTATGGACTATACTACATTGTATAACGATATCAGGGTACCGTTACTTGGTATCGGAACCTTTATGATCAGCCCGGAGGATACGGAAAAATCAGTATACGCTGCTTTAAAGCTGGGTTATCGCATGATCGATACAGCCAACGCTTATATGAATGAAGAGGCTGTTGGTAAGGCGCTGAAGAAGGCCTTTGCGGAGGGGATTGTTGCCCGTGAGGAGGTCTTCATATCCACCAAGCTCTGGCCTACGCTGTATGAACATGAAACTGCTGTAGAGGGAACGCTTTCCCGTCTTGGACTCGATTATGTGGATATGCTCTTTATCCATCAGCCTGCCGGAAACTATCTGGCCGGTTACCGTCAGCTTGAGAAGGCATACAAAGAAGGTAAGGCAAAATCCATTGCCATTTCCAACTTCCATGACGAGAGTCTGGAAAATCTGCTGGCAAATGCCGTGATCAAGCCTCACGCGATCCAGCTGGAGACGCATCCCTACTGCACCGAGCGTGAGATTATGGGGCGTCTTGCAGAGTATGGTACAAAGCTTATGGGCTGGTATCCACTTGGCCATGGAGACGCAGGTCTCGCGCAGGAGCCTGTCTTTGGAAAGCTTGCGGATAAGTACCGCAAGAGCACTTCCCAGATCATTCTGCGCTGGCATACGCAGATGGGCTTCATGACGATCCCCGGATCTAAGAATCCTGATCATATCCGCGATAATATCGATATCTTCGATTTTACCCTGACGGATGAAGAGATAGCAGAGATCGCAAAGCTGGATGGCACAAAGAAGTATTACTATGCAACCGAAGAACAGGTGCAGAAATATGCCGAAATGCATCTGCCCTTCGAGGAGTAAGTCAAAACAAAAGATTATATCTGACAGTCAGGGAAAACCCGGAAAGGAAATTAACATGGCAGAAAAAATTGTACAGACAGCTGGAAGAAATGCGCTTGGAGCGTTCTCTCCGGAGTTCGCTCATTACAATGACGACGTATTATTTGGTGAGAACTGGAACAATCAGGATATCGATGTGAAAACCAGAAGCATCATTACCGTAGTTGCGCTGATGTCATCCGGTATTACCGACTCTTCCCTGAAGTTTCACCTGATGAACGCAAAAGCCCACGGTGTAACACAGAAGGAGATCGCGGCGATCATTGCACATACGGCATTCTATGCCGGCTGGCCTAAGGGCTGGGCTGTGTTCAACCTGGCTAAAGAGGTATGGGAGATTGGGGAAGGAGACCTTCCCTACGAAGATGCAGAAATGCGGGCACATGCAAAGTCCATGGTATTTCCCATCGGGCAGCCGAACGATGCCTTTGCACAGTACTTTATCGGCCAGAGCTATCTGGCACCGGTATCCTTGCAACAGGTCGGGATATTCAATGTGACCTTCGAGCCGGGCTGCCGGAACAACTGGCATATTCACCACGCCACCGAGGGCGGCGGCCAGATCCTTGTCTGCGTGGCTGGCCGTGGCTATTATCAGGAGTGGGGGAAAGACGCTGTTGAAATGAAGCCCGGTGACTGCATCAACATTCCTGTGGGCGTGAAGCACTGGCACGGTGCCGCCCCGGATTCATGGTTCAGCCATCTGGCAGTAGAGGTCCCCGGAAAAGATGGCTCTAGTGAATGGCTGGAAGCTGTGGATGATGAGACCTATGGAAAACTGAAATAACCGGAGAAGGCAGCCAATAATGCCGGAGGGAATGACCTCCGGAACCTTATTCAAGTCTGTCACGGCGCTCTGTTTATATGGCAGGGCGCTGTTCTTTTTCCTTCGTGCACTGTTTGCAATGCCGATTCGCTATGTCTTCGGGAATCTGAAGAGCGCTGGAATGCGAGCTTGGAGCTATTCCGAATATGATCTGGATGGAGAAGAGGCAACTGGGAAGCATAAAGCATTGCGATGCATTTGCTTCGCTCAGTTAGGGAAGAAAAATTACTTGTGGATTTGTTTACGAATGCTTTTCCTGGCGGTATAATACAGACGGTACTGGTTGTATACAGAAATGCAAAAGCTTTATCTGCGGCCAGATATTTGAAAACAGACAGCTGTCAATAAAATCAGGTAGATTGGAGAGCTGAATTATGGCAGACCTGAAGAAAAGAAACTCCAATTTTGAGCTTCTGCGCATTTTAGCAATGCTGATGATCATTGCGTTCCATATGTTTAATTACTGCTTCTACGTTCAGCTGACAGATGAAGATTCCATTATGCTGATGGGCAACGGCGTCTTCTGCAATCTGCAATTTTACAGGCGCCTGCTACTACTGGCGATGGTTTCCCCACTGGGCAAGGTTGGGAACGCGGTATTTCTGCTGATCTCTGGCTACTTTCTGGTATCCAGAGGTTCGCAGATCAATCTGATTAAAATTACAAAGAAGCTGCTGCTGCAGCTGGGATTTTCCGTGCTGGTGCTGGTAGTGGTATCCGGCTGTGTCTACCGTGCTGTGGACGGCAGTGTTTACGGTGTGAGCATCTATCCACTGGATATTTCCATGTTTAATAAATCGGACTGGTTTGTGGGATATTATCTGGGCGTCATTGTGATCGCGGCCCTGTTCCTGAACCGGTGGCTGGGTCAGCTGGAGCAGAAAAAATATCTTACATTTCTGCTGGTGATATTCGCTTTGGTGGAAATCGCCTGGACCGGTGAAATGGTGGAATCCCTGGCGACCGGCTTGCGGATCCTGGCAACAGGTGTGTTCCTGTATGCGCTGGGCGGCTACATCAGTCTCTACCGACCATTCGAGCGGGTACGTGGCTGGGTCCTGGTGTTGATCATCCTGGTGGCATTCCTGCTGATCTTCCAGTCCTTCTATCAGATTACCATGCGCCGTATCGATGAATATGTACAGGCGAGTCTGAATACAGATCCTGAGGATCTGGGACCCTTTGTCCAACAGATTCCCATCTACAAGGATTACAGCATCCTGCCAATCCTGATGGGCGTGAGCCTCTTTGAATTGTTCCGCCGGATACGGATGCCGTCCAGCAGTGTGATCAATTTCATGGGTGCCGCTACCTTTATGATCTACCTGCTGCATGACAACAATTTTGTACGCAGTCTATGGAAGCGGTATGACTGGATCACTCTGCTTTATGATCAACCCGGGCATTTTCTGCTGAAGTATTCTATGTGGGTGATCGGAATTTTTCTGATCGGTATGCTGCTGTATGGGCTGTATGCGCTCCTCTGTAAGCTGCTGCCACGTTGCATAGGAATTGTCCTGAAGCGGGAAAGCGATTATAATAAATGATCGCAATTGAAAACTGCCGCACGGCGCTATTGTTAAATAGTAAGACTGCGCCGAGCGGGAATACCCTTGCGGAAGCTGTGGCATCATCTAAGGATACGGAGTCAATCGCGAAGATCCTGGGCGTTTTGCGTGTTTGGGTGTTGCGTTTTATGCATTTTCGGTGTATTCTTGGTTAGAGAACGTTAACTGCGGACGGACTCCACAAAGAACTGAGATCTGACTGCCTGCATAGAAACGAGGTAAGTAAAATGGCGTTTAAAATCGGAAGAAACGACCCCTGCTGGTGCGGCAGCGGGAAAAAGTATAAGACCTGCCATGAGTCCTTTGACGAGAAAATTATGAGCTATAAGCTCAAGGGAGCACGGGTGCCTGCGCATAAGATCATCAAGACACCGGAGCAGATTGAAAAGATTAAGGAAAGCTGCAAGATCAATGTGAAAATCCTGGATACTATGGACCATGAGGTCTGTGAGGGAATGGAGCTATCCAGAATCGATGAGATTGTCAACGACATTACCTACAGTGCCGGAGGCATTCCGGCACCGCTTAACTATGAGGGCTATCCCTACAGCGTCTGTACCTCCGTAAACGAGCAGGTCTGCCACGGCTTCCCACGGAAGGGCGTGTATCTGAAGGACGGAGATATTGTCAATATCGACTGCTCCACTATCCTGAACGGCTACTTCTCGGACTCCTCCCGAATGTACTGTATTGGAAATGTCAGTGAAGAGAAGCGAAGACTGGTGGAAACCACCCGGGAGGCAATCTATGCCGGGCTTGAACAGGTCAGACCATGGGGCTTTCTGGGCGATATGGGTCAGGCAGTACACGATTACTGCTATTCCCGCGGCTATACCATTGTCCGGGAAATCGGCGGGCATGGCGTTGGGCTGGAGTTCCACGAGGATCCCTGGGTCGGATACCATACCAGAAAGGGAACCGATATGCTTCTGGTACCCGGGATGATCTTTACCATTGAGCCAATGGTCAATATGGGCAAGGCAAAGATTGAGATCAACAAGCAGAACGGCTGGGAGGTTACCACAGCTGACAAACTGCCTTCCGCACAGTGGGAGATTATGGTACTGGTCACAGAAACCGGACATGAGGTACTCAGCTGGTAAGCGGAGAAGCCGCGATCAACGCTGTTGCACAGGCAGGTGCTTTCACTTGTACGTGGCTGGTGGAGTTGAAATAATTCCATATTTTTTCTGATATCGTCTCGTATTCAAATTGCTTATGACAGCAGGCTTTCTCCGGAAGGCCTGCTGTTTTACTATAATATAAATTAATAAAGTTTTATGTAACCTTTGTCGGTAATATGGAGTTTTTGTTACAGCCATGAGAGCATTACGAAAAATCTGTATGCTTGTTTATAAAAGGTATTGACTGTGGTATGAAATCGTACTAAAATACAGTACAATTTCGGGCTAAGGAAGGGTTCTAGCCATGACGAATATGCAAAAATTTACACGTATCACAGGAGAAATCGATTCGTTGTATCATGAGGTGGCGTTTCGCCTGGGCCTATCGGACAGCACAATGATGGTACTTTACACATTGCTTAGCACCAGTGGCCAATGCAATATTTCTGAGATCTGCCGTCTGTCGGGAATGAGAAAACAGACGCTCAATTCTGCCCTGAGAAAACTGGAACAGGACGACATGCTCTACCTGAAAAGCAGCACAGCGAAGAATAAAACAGTTTTTTTGACAGAAAAAGGCTATGATACCGCACTGCGAACTGCCGGAAAGCTCCAAAAAATCGAGGAAGAAACACTGAAAGAATGGACACAGGACGAGGTCGACACTTTTCTTGGCCTTGCTGAAAGATATCTGAACCGCTTCCGCAGCCTTGTTGAATTACTCCCGCAGTTTGCTGCAGACGATGAAAATGCGTCTGATGGTGCATTCTGACGGATTCTTAAAGAAAGAAGGGACGGCGCTTACCCCATGACTGATGTCACGGGTCTCTGTGCTTAAAATCTATGAATGAAGGAATAAAATTGAACAGGAAAAGGCTCTGTTTCCGGATCGCCTTATGCAGCATAGCACTTGTGTTTTTGATATATCTGATTGCGGGAATCCTGCCTCCAACGCAGGTAGATTACAGTGGCGCTGAAGTGGCATATTCAGAAGAGGACTCTGATGTATCCGAAGCTGCTGCTGTCCCTGTTTTGCTAAACGGCAATCAAATCGAGACCAACGCAGACGGCGCTACTGTAGTAGAAGGAAACCTGAAAATTACGGCACCCGGCACCTATGTGATCGTTGGATCACTGGATGACGGTTGTATCTATATTGCCGCAGAAAGCGGAGGCACCGTTCACCTGATCTTATCCGGTGCAGATATTACCAGCAGTGACAGCCCGCCGATTTATGTGTCAGCGGCAGATAAGGTGATCGTCACAGTGGCAGAAGGAACCGAGAACTCGTTAACAGCCGCGGCAAGCGGCGGCCTGGAATCAGCAATCTACAGTGAATGTGATCTTACAATCAATGGTTCCGGAGCTCTTCAGGTGAACAGCGAGAACGGTATTGCCGTGAACTGCAAGGCAAATATCCGGATTGCGGGCGGCAATCTGGATATCACTGCAAAAGAGAATGCCATTAAGGCGAAATACAGCGTATCTGTGAAAGCCGGTACATTGAATCTGATTTCTGGTGCGGATGGCATAAGGACCACGGGTGCGGGCAGGTCGAACGGGAAATGGGTCGGTACGGTGTCTTTTGAGGGTGGCTCTACAACGATCACCAGTGATGGAGATGCGGTAAATTCAGATTCCGTTATCTGCATTTATGATGGAGATATTCATATCGTAAGTGGTGGCGGATCGGAAGAAATTACGGACAGCAGAGGCGGAGACATGGGAGGCCCTCCCGGTGAACAGACCAGCATCAAAAGCAGTGAAAGCGCAAAGGGCCTGAAAGCAGAGGCCGGCGTTTATATCTCAGGAGGGACATTGACCATTGACAGTGCCGATGATACGGTACACAGTGACGGAGATGTGGCAATAACCGGCGGAGCACTTAGGCTGCGTTCCAACGATGATGGCATTCATGCGGATTCTTCCGTAAGCATTACAGGAGGATCAATATCCATTGAAAGAAGCTCTGAGGGGATTGAGGGGCATTACATTGTGATAGATGCCGGAGAAATAAATGTTAAGGCTTCGGATGACGGAATAAACGCTAACTCCGGCAATAACCCGATCGCTTCTCTGGGTAAACTGCTGGAAACAGAACTGCTGGGAACCGGAGGTAAGCTGATCATCAATGGAGGAAGCATGAATATTGTTTCTTCAGGCGACGGTCTGGATTCCAACGGTAGCATTATACAGACCGACGGAACGGTCATCGTTAACTGCCAATCCAATGGTGCGGATGGTGCTCTGGACTTTGACGGAGCATACAGCATGACGGGCGGGTCGCTTGCAGCATTTGGAAATGCTGGGATGATGATTCAGACGATATCGGCTAAAAAAAGTACGATCCCTTGCATTACTGTTGGTGCAAATTTCCAAGCTAACAGTGTGATTGCAATCGTGGACGTAGCAGGAAGCAGCCTTCTTTCCGTAACATCTGCAGAAGAAGCAAGCTGTCTTGTCCTTGCATCTCAGGATCTTAAAGAAGGGATGGAGATTACAGCCATCGTTGATGGAACAGAGCTTGGATCTGCGATCTTGTCGGATGAGACCGTGCAGATTGGAACGGTATCGAGCTCACATGGAGATCATGGAGGAAGCGCTCCCGGAGAGCCTTTGGAAAACATGGAAGGCGGCCCTGACGAAGGGGACGGTATGGAAAGACCAGAAGAAAATTCTCCGGGAGGAGAAGGCGGTGGTCACCGGGATGACGCTCCGGGAATAGGAATGCCGATTCTCAGGTGGTTGCCTGTTGTAGTGATGATGATTGCCATAGCTGCTACGGTTTTGGTCATCATACGAATACGGAAGAAACGGAAGGAGTCGCGCAAGTGATCTACAGGAACGAAATCAAGCATTTGATCAGTCCGGGTGATAAAGCTGCAATCTGTGCCAATATGCGAGCTGTAGCACAGCTTGATCCGCACACAGGACCGTCAGGAAAGTATCTTATCCGAAGCTTATATTTTGACAATCTGTCTGACCGTGCGCTTCGCGAAAAAATCGACGGTGTTAATGAGCGTGAGAAATTCAGGATACGGTACTATAACAATGACACATCCTTTATAAAGCTTGAAAAAAAGGTAAAAAGGAGCGGCCTGGGGTACAAGGTGACGGCACCATTAAGTGCAGAAGAGGCCCAGCGCATTGTCGATGGAGACCTGCAATGGATGTTGAACAGTGAAAGAGGACTTGTCGTTGAGTTGTACAGCAAAATGAAAAGCCAGCTTCTAAGGCCGAGAACAATCGTGGATTATGACAGAACGCCTTTTATCTACGGGCCGGGAAATGTGCGGGTGACGATCGATGAAAACATCCGTACCGGCCTTTCCTGCATTGATTTCCTGAATCCGGAGTGTGTGACAGTTCCCGCCGGGGAACCGGTGATCATTCTGGAAGTCAAATGGGATGAATACCTTCCTTCCACAATACGAAGAGCGGTTCAGGTTAAGGGACGGCGCTCCAGCGCATTTTCAAAATACCAGATTTGCCGGATCTACGGCTGAAAAGAAAGTGAGGAAATATTATGACAAGCTTCAGTGATATCTTCAAATCCAGTTTTCTTGAGAACGTGACGGAAATCTCCGTAACGGATATGCTGCTGACATTTCTACTGGCGTTTCTGATCGGACTCTTTATTGCCTTCGTTTACAAAAAAACTTATACCAGTGTGATGTATTCATCTAATTTCGCAGGGACCCTTGTGGCGCTGACATTAATCACTTCCATGATCATTCTTGCGGTAACATCGAATGTTGTCCTCTCCCTTGGCATGGTTGGTGCGCTGTCCATCGTGCGCTTCCGTACGGCAATTAAAGAACCGATGGAGATTGCGTATCTGTTCTGGGCAATCGCGGCTGGAATTGTCCTGGCGGCAGGTATGATCCCGCTGGCTGTTTTAGGCAGTGCAGTGATCGGAATTATTATGGTACTGTTCATGAATCGAAAGCCTCTGCGTAACCCTTACATTGCTGTTATCAGCTGTGAGAACAGAGATGCCGAACTGCGTGCTGAGGAATTCTTAAAGAAATCTGTTCAGAAAGCGATCATAAAAAGCAAAACAGCACAAAAAGGAAATATTGAGCTTAACTATGAGATCATGCTAAGCGGTGACGATACTTCGTTCATTTCTGAGATGTCTGAAATGGAAGGTGTGACAAGCGCTGTGCTTGTAAGCTATAACGGAGACTACCTTGGATAAATCATCCGGAAAATCTATTTGCGCTCCTTTTTGGCAACAAATTACGTCCGATCCCTTTCTATATTCGGGATTGTAGAAGAAACAGCAGGCTTCCTCCGGAAGACCTGCTGTTTCTTAGTGGTGCGCCCGGCGGGCGCAACGAAGTATCGAGTCCATCAAGTATAATAAGTTCAACAGAAAACCAGATGATACTCCGTTGATCAGGGCCTATCATCAGCATTAATTCCATTTGAATTAAGTTAATTATAAACTTTGAACTTGAATTTTAATTGAAATTTGAAAGATAACCCACCCAATACGGTTTTGTAAAACCGGCAGATGTTATCCCGTGGAATTATAATGACTTTTCCCGCTCAAGCCGATATAATAAGCACAGGCACAGGTTGCCGACAACTGAATTTTTCGGTGAGGTAAAATATAGGCTGTCAGGATCACATCTCAGCCACGATGAACCGGCTGCCAAAAGGACGCAGGCTTATGCCTGCGATCATCGAAGGGGATTTTGCTATGAAGGATATGCCTGAAAAGATAAAGGTACGCGGTGCAAGGGTACACAATCTGAAAAATATCGATGTGGATATTCCACTTGGGGAGATTGTCGGGATTGCCGGTGTATCCGGTTCCGGCAAATCCTCGCTGGCACTGGGTGTGCTTTATGCCGAAGGTTCCAGAAGATATCTGGAGTCGCTTTCGACCTATACCAGACGCAGAATGACGCAGGCCTCCAGAGCTGATGTGGATGAGGTGCTCTATGTTCCTGCGTCACTGGCGCTGCATCAAAGACCTGCAGTGCCCGGAATCCGCTCTACCTTTGGTACGGGAACAGAACTGCTGAACAGTCTCCGGCTGATGTTTTCACGGCTTTCCTCCCACAGGTGCCCCAATGGGCATTATGTGGAGCCTGGGTTTCAGGTGGCACTGATGCAGGAGATCGTCTGTCCGGAATGCGGAGAGCATTTCTATGGTCCGGGCGCCGAAGAACTGGCATTTAATTCACAGGGTGCCTGCAAGTGCTGTGGAGGCACCGGCATGGTCAGGACTGTTGACAGGAGTACGCTTATCCCCGATGAGACTCTCACGATTGATGACGGTGCAGTGGCACCATGGAATTCTCTGATGTGGTCGCTGATGACGGATGTCTGCTGCGCGATGGGCGTGCGGACGGATATTCCGTTCAGAGATCTGACAGATGAAGAAAAAGAGATTGTTTATGATGGTCCTATGGTAAAGAAACACATCTTCTACCGCCCAAAGAAAGCAGACAACGCGACAGCCGGTGAAATGGATTTTACCTATTACAGCGCAACGGCTACAGTGCTGAACGCACTCAATAAGGTTAAGGATGAAAAGGGTATGAAGCGGGTGGAAAAATTCCTGAAGGAGGATATCTGCCCGGAGTGCCATGGAACAAGACTGTCTGAGGCGGCGAGAGCCCCAAGGCTGATGGGAAGATCTCTGGCCGAGGCGTGCGAAATGACCCTGAAGGAATCTGTCGAATGGGTGAAAAAGGTACCGGAATCCTTGCCGGAGGAAATGCGATCCATGGCCGAGAACATCTGTGAGTCTTACCTGGAGGTTGCTGCACGACTGATGGAGCTTGGACTCGGATATCTCACCCTGGATCGGGCGTCTTCTACGCTATCCACAGGCGAACGTCAGAGGATGCAGCTGGCCCGGGCTGTGCGCAACAGAACAACAGGCGTACTGTATGTGTTGGACGAGCCGTCGATCGGTCTTCATCCCGCCAATATTGTGGGCTTAAACCGAGTGATGCATGATCTTGTCGGTGATGGAAACTCTGTGCTGTTAGTCGATCATGATACGCAGATCCTGAAGGAATCCGATTGGCTGATCGAAATGGGGCCGGGAGCCGGTGCAAGTGGAGGAAATGTCATTGCGGAGGGAACGATCAGGGAGATAGAGAACAATGATCAGTCCGTTATCGGAAAGTACCTGGCCTGTCAGCAGAGGCTGCCTGAAAAGGGGACAAGTGGAGATATCTTTTCAAAGGGACAAATCCTTCTTGAGACCGACAGAATTCATACGGTGAAGCCACTAACTGTGAGAATTCCCAAAACAGCGCTGACGGTGATCACCGGAGTATCCGGTTCTGGAAAGACGACGCTTGTACTGGAAAGTCTTGTTCCGGCACTTGAAGCAATGTGCAATGGTAAAAAGCTGCCGGAGCACATCAGAAGGATTGAGGCGGAAGGCATCAGGCACGTGAAGCTGATCGACGCAACACCGATCGGCATTAATGTACGGTCCACGGTTGCCACCTATGCAAACGTGCACGATGAGCTCCGCAAGATCTACGGCAGGACCAAAAGCGCAAAACAGCATGGGTACAAGGCGGGAGATTTTTCCTATAATACTGGCGCACTCCGCTGCCCGGTTTGCGACGGAACGGGACAGATATCCCTGGATGTACAGTTCCTCCCGGATGTGGATATCCCCTGTCCGGAGTGCCGTGGCTCCAGATACCGCAAAGAGGCGAAGGCAGTACAATATAAAAACAAGGCAGGGGAGGAGCGGTCCCTGCCGGAGCTCATGGATATGGATGTGAATACCGCACTTGCATTCTGTGGGGAAATGAAGGGCGTACGGCCTAAATTGGAAACGCTTTGCGATCTTGGCCTGGGATACCTGACCCTTGGCGAAGAAACACCGGGGCTTTCCGGCGGTGAAGCGCAGAGACTCAAGCTCGCCTCAGAAATGGGCAGGCAGCAGGAGGATTCTGTTTTTGTATTTGATGAACCAACGATCGGACTCCATCCCAGAGATGTAGAAACGCTTCTGCAGGTGTTTCAGACACTGATCGGACATGGGGCCACGGTTATCGTGATTGAGCATGATCTGGATGTCATACGTTCTGCAGACTATATTATAGATATGGGACCGGAGGGTGGAGCGGACGGCGGGCAGATTGTTGCCTGTGGAGCTCCGGCAGACATCAGAGCCTGTACCGACAGCATTACCGGAAGATTTATCTGATTTTAACTCAGATTTCGTCATTATCCATTTCAGGCTATGCTTCTTTGGGAATATAAAAATCCCGCTTAAGTAGATCTTGGTTATTTACCAAGTATACTTAAGCGGGATCATATCACTGAGACAGTCCCCAAGATAATTTGCGTGGAGTTAAGGTCAGAAGCATTTGTCGATAATGTCAGGATCAAGTCCGTTTTTGGAGGTGGCTGCGCCGACAGCAAAATAGAGAATGCCGCCGCCAAGCAGTCCCCAAAGCACTGCGTTAAAGCCGGCAATGCTGATCCCCGCATATTTGTTAAGCGCCCAGAACAGAATGTAGATGGCAACAGAGCCTACCGAACCGGCAACTGCTGCCTGTTTTGTGCCCTTCTTCCAGAACAGGCCGCCGAGCAGGGGCCAGAGGAAGGTACACTCGAGACCTCCAAAGGCGAACATGTTGATGAAGAAAATTATATTGGGCGGGTCGATCGTCAGGAGCATGACGGCAATACCAAGTACGATCGTACAGACGGTAGAAACCTTGCGGACATTTTTATTGTACTTTTCGAGCTTTTGAGGGTCATCCTTCACAACATAGTTTTTCCAGAGGTCCTTGACGATCGCAGCTGCAGCAAGGATCAACAGGGAGTCCGCCGTGGACATAACAGCCGCCATAGGCGCGGCCAGGAAGATACCTGCAATGCCTGTGGGCATTAGCTGCTGGACGATATAGGGAATAAAGCCATCGGAAGAAATCCCATCTGGGAGGGTGAGACCAAGGCCACCGGCCCAGCACCCGGCAAGATGCATACCGACAATCACGAAGGAACAGGTCAACGCACCAATCCACATGGCGGAATGCAGGCTCTTTGTGTTTTTAAAGCCCATGGCACGGACTGCTGTCTGCGGCAGGCCGAGGGTTGCAAAGCCAACAAGGATCCAGTAGCTCAAAAGTCCACCATTTGAATAGACCGCATTGAGATTATCATAGACCTCACCGATAGAGCTTGCCTGCAGGCCGGTATCAATGCCACTGAGACCGCCACCCGCCTTCAGCACAAAGAAAATCAGCAGGAAGGTGCCGATGCACATGATAATGCCCTGAATGGTATCCGTGATGGCAACGGCCGCAAACCCACCAAAGGCAGTATAGACCACAACAACCGCTCCGAAGATCAGAAGTGCAGGGACGTGATTGAGACCGGTGATAGAGGAGATCAGCGTGGCTCCGCCACTGAACTGGCCGATCATCTGCGCGATCACAAAGATGACCATCAGAATGCTGGTGACAATGACAAGGGCGTCGCTCTTATAACGTGCCCGGAGATAACCGACTACTGTAACAGAGCCCGTACGGCGGGAGACAAGGGCAAGCTTGTTGCCCAGTACGCCCAAAACCAGGAAGGTAACCGGGACCTGAACAGCTGCAACCCAAACCTGAGCATAGCCATAGGTCATACCGGCCGCGCCTGGACCCGATAGGAAGGAACTGGCGGAGGTGTATGTGGCCATGATGGTCATGGCAAGCACAAGGCCATTCATATTGCGGCCACCGATAAAGAAACTCTTTTCGGCAGAAGTACTGCTGATCGTGTCCTGCCGGTGACTGTACCAGATACCGAACACGGCATTAAAAAGCAGGTAGATTACGAAGATAATAAGGATTTCAATCTGATTGGAAGTCATGCTCAGCCCTCCTCTTCTTCATCATCGTATTCGAAGTCGATGAATACGAATTTCAGAAGGAAAAAGACACCGACCAGAGCCAGGATGATCGTCCCGAAGACAGATACACTGAACCATGACGGCATGCCGAGAAAATAGGTCCCGGACCCATTCAGTGCAAAGGCGGTGATAATGTGCCAGGCACAGCATACGGCTACAACGATAAGAGTCCAGCGGATCTCTTTCATACATTGCCGGTGCTTTTCAGCTTTTGACAGTTTTTTCATAGAAAACGCTCCTGTTTAACCGTGTCAACACCCGTGGTGGGTAGCTGCATAGTAATTGTAGCATAAATTATTCGAATTACAAATAATATCTGTGAGGTAATGGGAACATACAAATATATGTTTTCGGTTTTCCGGAAGATTGAGGTAACAAATGGCCACAGCCTTTCAAATAGGCTGTGGCTAAACTTACTTAGTGAACATTTAAAAATTCATGCAGGATTTCTGCAGCCTGTTTCAGAAAGTCTATAGTATCCTGATTTTCCGATTCAAAAGCTATCAGACGCTCAAGATATCCCTGCCTGAGCGCAATAGAACGGCTCTCCGGATATTCCAGCCCAAAGGCCAGAGCAAGATGACTGGCTAAATGGTCAATGGTTGTCTCCATCAGGCTCCGGTCAATGGTTTGCATTGCCATAAATGCGTTTTTCACAGCCGGGCTGATCGATTCCTTTTTGAGTACCGCCTCCGGAACATTATAAATAGCTTCCATGCCGGTTTCTATATTAACACGAAAGATATCTACCTTATCTGCATCACGGATGATACGGCAGAAGAGTGCCTCACTGTCATCAAGCTCATCCGGCAACAGATATCTGTTATGACAGCGGATCGCTTTTTCAATAAGGGCGCAGTCCTTCTCAGGGACATCAAAGCTGTGGATCAGACCGCCATGGAAAAGAAGATCAGCACCGAATTCTGCATGATTCACAGAAATGCTATCGAGAAAGGTTCCATACCGTCGGATCTGCTCAAAACGCCCAATATCATGCAGCATGCCAATGGTCCATGCAAGATGAATCCCGTCCTCCGGCAGCGAGAGGGAGCGGGCAATCGCTACACAATTATCCGCAACATGGTAGGTGTGGTCGTATTTAAGTCGAATCTTTACATCGGAGATGTCGTAGGCTGCTGTATAAGCGTCAAAGGCTGCTGTAATCTGCGCTTTTCTTTCTTCGAACATGTTATTTACTCGCTTTCCTGTAGATTCCTGTCAGAAGTTATCAGTAACATGATTATAACAGGCATTTTCTTTTCACACAATATCCGTATGCAGGGTGGCGATTCAGTATGTTAAATTTTCGCTATTTTCTCAGAAGAATTCAGAAATTTCTACTGATTTTATCATGTAAAAGTGGTAAAACTAAATAGTAGTCCCGCTGGGAAACGGATCATCAGGAAACGGAAGTGAAGTATATGGGTCATTTATACTTCGTACGGCATGGACAGACCGTATGGAATGTGGAGAATAAGATTTGTGGGGCGACAGACAGCCCTCTTACAGAAATCGGCAGGGAACAGGCTGAAGAGACCGGATGTAAGATCCTGGCGGAAAAAATTCAGGCAGACGTGATCATTTGCTCACCACTGAGCCGGGCGGCAGATACCGCTGAGATCATATCGGGGATTACCGGAATCCCATATCGTGTTGAGCCCAGACTGATCGAGCAGAACTTTGGAAAATGGGAATCCACGCCAAGAGATGGAAAAGCTTTCAGAAAAGCAAAAGAAAACTTTGTGTGTAGCTATGACGGAGGCGAATCCATGCTCCGTGTCGCCCAGAGAATCTATAATCTGCTGGATGATATTCGCAAGGAGTCAGATGACCGGGTGTATGTTCTGGTCGCTCACAATGGCATCGCCAGAGTTGTGCATTCCTATTTCCATGACATGACCAACGAAGAATATGCCGATTGGGGCATTAAAAACTGCGAGATCATACGATACGATTTTTGAGGTTTTGGCTTATGGAAATCAGAAAAATAGATACAATATCTGATCCGCGTTATTCGCTGGTTACTGCTTTATATGAGGAAGCATTCCCGGATCATGAGCGAAAAGACCTCAAGTACCTGCTCAAACCAGGTCAGAAATTCGGAGAAATTTATTCAATCCTGGACGAAACTGAATGGCTGGGATTCGCATGCTTTCTGAACAGCATCGGAATCTCCCACATCATTTATTTTGCGATTCGCCCTGAATTGCGAAATCAGGGATACGGCGCTTCGGCGCTTCGGTTGCTTGTAAACCAGAAAAAAGGACAACGTGTGATAGTGGACCTTGAAGAAGTGGAAGAGCAATCTTCGAATCGTGAACAGCGTATAAAAAGAAAAGAATTTTACCTGCGAAACGGCTTTGAAGAAACGCCTGTGGAATATGGCTGGCATGGAGATCGTTTTGAAATCCTCAGTGCCGGTGGCAAGATAACGGATCAGGAGTTCCATTCTTTCTGGGAGAATATTGCGGAGTCAGATGAGGATCTGCTTTATTAAATATATGGGTAATTGTTTCAGAGCAAAGGCTTCTGATTTGTGACTGCATAATTTACTATGGAGAAAGGATCTCATGCGAATGCAAAAATGTACGTTCAGTAAGAAAAATTCCATTATTATGATCATGATAAACAGCCTGATCTTTATATCAACCGCAGTGGTTGCTGGATATGGCATTTTTCATGGTGCAGGCAGCGGTCAGGTTGGGAGCTCTGTAATTGGCTGGGGCTATTTTATTCCTTATACGATGGACAGTAATCTGCTTGCCGGTATTTCATCGCTCATTCTAATAATATTCGCAATTCGAAGCATTGCTTCTTCGCAGAATAAGCTTCCCAGGTGGGCAGTAACATTTCAACTTATGTCCACAACCTGTCTGTGCCTTACTATGGCGGTTGCAGCGGTGTTCCTTGGACCACAAAAGGCAATGATGGGCCAGGGGTATTTTTCAATGTTTCAGGGAGATATGTTTTTCTTCCATCTTTTAAATCCGGTACTTGCGATTATTTCATTTACCTGCCTGATCAGAGATTATGCGTACCGTTTTCCGGAATGTATTCTTGCTGCAGTTCCTACTATTCTATATTCTTTTGTTTATCTGTTCATGGTTGTATTTCTTAAGGTGTGGGATGATTTCTATAACTTTACCTTTGGCGGCAGGTATAACATGGTACCGCTTGTATTTGTGGTGATTTACGCGCTTGTGCTGTTTGCCGGATGTATCCTGATCCGACTACATAACAGAAATAACAATAAATCAGACATTCACGTTCCATGATGATTGATTTCTACTGAATTTGTGCAGCTATTATATAAGCTACCTGGACACTGATTGAATGGCTTTGAAGTCTTGCGAGTGATTTACTACTGTAAAAAACGCAACAAAATCTTTATTTTGTTGCGTTTATATGGACGGTAAGATTTGGAAAAGTTGCTGTTCCCCGCCGTCTTCACGTTCATGATATATGGTATAAGACTTCATTAAAAGTAAAAAGTGTGCCTTAATGCAATTGCTGACATTAAGGCACACTGATTTTATTCTTATAAAAGATTTTTATAAGACCTGTAGGCTCTTAACAAAGGCTGCCGGATCCTCCGCTTTAAAGAATGCGCTTCCGGAGACCAGAACATTTGCACCTGCATCGGTGCAGACCTTTGCCGTTTTTGTATTCACGCCACCGTCAACTTCTAATTCGGTGTCCGGATATTTTTCATTAATGATCGTTCGAATCGCGCTGACTTTGGGCATCATATCTGCCATGAAGCTCTGGCCGCCGAAGCCTGGCTCTACCGTCATAACCAGGACCATGTCTACAAGTCCCCAGTAGGGCTCTAATGCTTCAATGTCGGTACTGGGTTTTACAGAAACTGCTGCACGAACGCCGGCCTCACGGATTTTTTTCAGCGCTGCTATATTATTCTCTACTGTATCTGCCTCAACATGGATCGTCAGAATATCAGCACCTGCTTTACAGAATTCATCAATATAGCGGAGAGGACGGTCTATCATCAGATGGACATCCAGTGTCATGTCAGTAATCTTGCGAAGGGCTGCAACGACCGGAATACCGATGGAAATATTCGGTACAAAGATACCATCCATGACATCTACATGGATATAGTCTGCGCCGTTTGCTGCGATCATCTGAATGTCGCGTCCAAGGTTCATGAAATCCGCAGAAAGAATGGACGGAGATACTTTTGCCATAAGAGAACACCTCAAATCAAAATAGAAAGCCGGCTCGATGAGATCCGGCCAGATAAAGAAAAATCTTATATCAGTATAACCTCCGTTCGCCCAACTGTCAATGTTTCTGAACATTCGTATGCAAAATGTTCTGAACCTCAGCGAACTCAGTCAGCTATGCTTTATACGAATGATGGCCGCACATAGAAAAAATATATAAATTCAATATAATAACGATATAGGAAATATATAAATGAGATATAATAAAAGTTTTAGATGTTTTACGGCAGATCACAGATAATTTGCCATATGACCACCATCGACACCAATCTCCTGCCCTGAGATATAGGATGCGTGATCACTGCCAAGAAAGGCTATAACCCGGCCAATTTCCTCCGGTGTACACATCCGATTCAGCGGAACATTTTTTCGGATACTTTCTTCAAGATCAGGGAATTTCACAAAGTTATTTCTCATCATTTGCGAATCAACGTAACCGGGTGAGATGGCATTGATCCTTACACCGGTCCCGTTGCTCTCAAGCGCAGCAATTTTAGTCAGCATCAGGACGGCACTTTTCTGCATGCAGTAATCACTGCCACCAACCGAAGGACGATGGGCCACTTGCGAAGCGGTATTGATAACAGCGCCACTCCCCTGCCGATACATCTGGCCCAGTACGTGCTTCATACAGGATATAAAACCGATCAGATTAACATCCAGCCAGTTTCGATATGCTTCAAGATTCAGTTCCGCAATCTTTTCTCTTCTGCCGGTTGTCCCGGCATTATTATGGAATACGTCGATTCGGCCGTAATGTTTTACCGTGTTCTGGACCATTGCTTTTACATCATCTTCAGCGGTAACATCGCATTTTAATATAAGACACCGATCACTCGAGAAGCCGTTTTCGGCTATTTTCCGGGCAAGCCGTTCGGTATCAATATCCGCCAATGCCAGCAAGGCACCTTCCTTATGACAGGCAAGTGCGCTCCCGGTACCGATATCTCCGGCAGCACCGGTGATCAAAACAACTTTATTTTCAATTAGCATATCAGATTTCCTCCACTAATATTGATCGGTTTATTGTGTGTAACAATCTATTCAGCATTCAGATCTCCCCTCTTGCCTCAAGCAATTCTCTGAGCGCCTCTATTTCAGAATCTTTATGTATCAATTCTTCAGACAGCTTCCTGACCTGATCCTCAAGCTGCAGGATTCGTAATTGCTGCAGACTCCGTTTGATCAGATATTTATCTGCTATCTTAGCAGTAATAGGAGGATCCATGCCGAATTCTCTCTCAAAGGATCTTATTATGGCCAGTCTGGTGTCATCCGGCATATAGATTTTATCCAGACAGCTTTCAAATAAATGTGGCGTCAGTTCAGGCATTGCTTTGTCTGGATCGTCAGATTCGCATTCCTGTGCACTAAGCTCATTCTCCAGCGCCAGATCGCATAACGCTTTTTGCAATTGCAGAAAGGTGTTTTCTGCAATTTGAACATCGTCAAAGGCCTCGGAAACAAGCTCATGCAGCTTTTCTCGTTCTTCCAATGCCGTGCGCTGGTTGATACAGCCCAGAACCCGATCTATAATTTCGGGATGGGATTCCTTCCCAGTATTCACATAATAGACCAAAGAATCGTAACGTACCCTGTGGGATATCATGGGTGGATAGATAAAACCCAGGTCCGGCTTTCCTACGATCCAGTTCTTTTCAGTCAGTTCAATTTCCTTGGAATCTGTTTCGCAGGCAAGGGCATGCATAGAGCGATCTACAGGGCATACCGCAAAGATCAGATAATCCTGTTCCACAGGTTGACACGTTGTATCGTCACCACCAGAGAGAAGCTCGGGATATGTATCATGGAAGATTAGGATCAGGTAATTGCTTTTGGTCTTATAGCTCTCGATAAAGCAATCATAAAAATGATCAAGTGTTTCAGTTGTCTGGAGCTTGTCTGAAACAAGGGATTTGAGAAACTGGCATTGTACCTCTCCCCTGCTATTTTGCTGGAATTTGAGTTCAAGTGTGTTGGAACCCAGCGCACTGCATAATAGCTTTCTGACAATATCTAGATACTGTGTCAGCATGTCTTTTTGTAATGCCGGAAATTCTTTAGAGAAGTTCAGAAGCTTCTTTTTGCGTTTATCTACATAGCAGCCGCATACCAAATCTATCGTGTAATCTGTTTTTGTCATGCGGCTTTTCTGCTCCAGAATATCTTTCTTTGTCAGGCTCATAGAACAACCTCATCTTATAGAAATTAGCACCGTAATTTACAGGTATTTATAAGCATATTATAACAGAGTCAGCAAGAAAAGGGAATAACAAACCTGTAACTGTTAACAGATATCTGTATACATTTCCATATTGCTCGCCCGGGCGAAAAAAATAAAAATAAATATTAAAAAATAGACAAGATGAGGGCAATAGGCGAAAAGAGGACAAAGATAAAATTTCCACAGGGATAAGAAAATAAATACGAACAAAAAGCTAACGTCAATAATTATATTACAAAACACACCACTACTCCCTTGGTTACTTAATAATATTCTAAAATATCAATCTCACGCCCGGGCGTCAATCTTGAAAATGTTAACTGTTAACTAATAGTTGCAAATAAAAAGTAATGTGCCAAAAGGTTATTATCTCACATACCTGAACCACACTTACAAGCAAAAGCAAGCAGAACCTCGATCCCAACCGGACCTCCGTTCCGCCTGCTTCTCTTTTTTCCTGTTATAAATTTTCTTGCTTGGGACCGCCCTGGATATCGGGTTCACACCGTTCCAGCTGCCTCTGTGCGCTGCATAGTATTCTTTTTGCTTTCGCTTGTTACGCTTCCCTACCGGGATATACTTATCCATTACAAATCCTCCAATTTGGTTAAAAAATTTTTATCCTACAGTATATTACTGACTATATTCCATGTCAATAGAAACTAATACATACTTTGACTCGCTTGGAAGGCACCATTAAGTGACAAGCTTTCGGCTGATAAAGCTGCGAAGAGATCAGGAAGAAAAACGGAGACAGGTGGTACACCGGCGGCACTGTTGAATGGGATTTCGATGAGGATCACAATCTTGTTCAGAAACGTTATGCCAGAGGCAATAACATCACCGTTGTAGGAAACGGTATGTCTCCTGCTGTTACCCATGCTGTTGTAAAGCCGCTGTATGATATGCTGCGGAGTGCGGAGTCTAATGCGGATATTGATAACGTAAGATACAGTGTCGAAGACGCTGTAAGTCTTGATGCATCAGGTACGGATATCGACAACATGGTAGATAGCGGTGACACTGCATCGCTTACGGAACTTGCTACATATCGCTGCGGCTTACGATTCTCCTTGCCTGTCGATGCAAATTCGGATTATGAACAGGTATCGAGTGACGGCACTGTCAGCAAAATGACAAAGGCTGAACTGGAACGGCAGATTAAAGATGGTGAGTATGTAATCACATATCGCTCCATGCAGCTTATTAATGGGAAACTGTACTCCCCGATGGCAGGTCTGATTAACGGAAAGCTTGAAGGTGGACTCGATCCTGCTTCACTGTCAATCGATAATCCCGATGCATGGGAGATGGCATCAGCCAATTACGGCATTGCCTACAAAGACAAAATAAAAGCGGACAAACTAAGTACTTACCCAAAGAAAGTAAAGTGGCAACTTCCGACGGGTGACAAGACCTGCATGACTTATGTGAATGACAATCTCGAAATGTATATTTTGAGAGATGAGTCTGCTCCGGACAGTGAGGCTAATAGAATATACAAGTGGGAATTCGATCTTGACAAAGGAAATGGAGGAACAGTTCCTGCAAGGTTTAATCCGTGGATGCACTCATCTAACTTGATGATAAATGATCAGTTCTCAGAGGCGTACAAGAGGCCAAACCTTGTTACTGTCGAATGCATTGTACCAAAGAGCGATGTAGACGGCTCGTTCGTCATGAACGGAACAAATGATAAGGGAGAACTTGTCGAAGCTATGAGCCACTCTGGCTGGCAACACTGGAAACCCGGTGGAGTCGCAAAGGAAATCCTGAAGAAGGGTGGCCCAGAGAGGCAACTTTGCCTTTCTCAATTCATCAAGCCCATCAGAGTTGTCCCTGATACAGAAGTTGCAGATCATTACTATGAACTCCTTCATGACAAAGGCATATCTATCCCAGAGAATGTAATAACCCCTGGTTTATTACATGCGCTTAGAGAAAACCACCCAGATTTAAGCATTACACATAGTAGCGATGTTGCAGACTGGATCGCCAAAAACCGTGATCTTAACAACAGTGGAATTAATGATCTTCAGAAGGAATGGAAGTAGACATCTGGTGGTAATCTTTTTGAAGGATATATGCCGACAGACCATCAAACGCTTATGGAATTCTACGGATATACCTCCGAGGACGAGTTGAACTCTACTACGAAGCGATACAAGGGATGGCAAGAGTACAACTCCAGTGGCAATAATCGGTACAGTGTTAATAACTATGACTTCACGAAGTCTTTCGCGGAGCAACTTGAAGATTATGTGAACGGAAATTTCCCAGTGAATGATACATTCCTACTTGGCGGTACACCTAGCGTACTTCAAAGCATCGGCTTGTTATCACTTCCTATGACAATCAATCAGCGACATATTCGGGACAGTCTTTTTGGAACCTATAAGGGATTCGAACGTGAGCGGCTTGACCACTTGATTCCACGTGATGAGCTTGTGAAATTGCCGGATAAGATTGCAGACCCCGTTGCAATCATAGAAGATAAACGCGGCGGGAAAACAAACGCATCGGAATATCGTATAGATGTACTGATTGATATGGTTATAAATGGGAAGCAAACGCTTGTTCCGATTCAACTTCTTGGGCGTGGACATATGAACACAATTGAGTTTGACACTAATGCGATTGCAACAGTGCATGGAAATGAAGCAGCAGTTAAACGGTTGATAGAGGCTATAGAAACGGATTCAGGTGAGCATATTTCAGTCTACTATCTGAATAATAAAAAAGCCACTCAGATTCTTTCAACCAGCAGGAATCCAATACCTGCCGCGATGAAGAATATGAATGGCTTTGTTCACAGTATAAACGAAGCAGGTTCGCCTGTCAAGCTGCGAGTTGATCATATTACTAAAACACAGCAGTTTAAACGATGGTTTGGGGATTGGCAAAATCATCCGGAAAATGCATCCAAGGTAGTCAATGAAGATGGAACGCCGAAGATCGTCTACCATGGAACGCCTGTCGGTGGATTCAGTGTGTTTGATTTCTCGCGTATTGGGAAAAGGGGAAGTGCCGCACAGAGCAGTTTCGGAATGTTCTTTACTGAAGAAAAATGGTATGCAGACGGTATGGCAACCAGCGGGGCCGTTGGACAAGAGAACGGATATCCAGAAAGACAGACCTACGCCTGCTATCTGAATATACGGAATCCGCTGCGAGTTTTTACTACGGAAGGATTGAACGAGGATGAAATTTCCGAGATTGAGTCTGAACTAACCGACGGCATTTATGATGGAATCATCGATGAACTTGGAAACTATGTTGTTTTCAATCCCACACAGATCAAATCTGCCACCGACAACATCGGAACCTTTAATCGCAGCAATCCTGATATCCGCTACTCCGTCCCCACCTCTCAGGACGCAGCCTACATGGATGGTGAACTTCCTGCTTCTCAATCTGCTCA